>Ga0190275_10000130_pt1 | contig 83587 bp, 70 predicted proteins | sample Popmic550T_FD_133745 | JGI IMG/M metagenome (GOLD analysis project Ga0190275, IMG submission 133745) | Populus adjacent soil microbial communities from riparian zone of Yellowstone River, Montana, USA - 550 T | ecosystem: Environmental > Terrestrial > Soil > Riparian zone > Trees stand | place...
CCATGCTCGAGCGCGTTCGCGAGCAGGTTGCCGAACGCCTGCGCCAGCCGGCGCGGGTCCGCATGCGTCGCCGCCCGGCCCGCCTGCCAGTCGAGCGTGATCCGCGCACCCCGACGCTCGGCACCCGCGCGCCAGGCCTCCACGTCGCGCTCGAGGAACGAGGCGAGCCCCACACGCACGACCCGCGCGGGCGCGCGACGCCCGCGCGCGGCGGCGCTCACGTCGTCGGCCGCCGCCTCCATCCGCAGCAGCTCTGTGGCCAGCGCCTCGGCCCGGCGGCGACTCACCGGCTGGCGGCGGAGCGCCTCGGTCCCAAGTGAGATGGCGGTCAGCGGTCCGCGCAGTTCGTGTGCGGCGTCGGCGATGAGTCCCGCGCGGCGGCGAAGCTCGAAGACGAGCGCTGCGGCCAGGCACCAGCCCAGGATCGCGGCGAGCCCGATCACAGCGCCTCGGTCAGCCGGTAGCCGACGCCGCGCAGGTTCACCACGAACGGACGGGCGCTGCCCGCGAGCTTCTTGCGCAACCGGCAGGCGTGCGCGTCGAGGGTTCGCGTGTTGCCCATCGCGACGTATCCCCAGACGTCGCGGAGCAGCCGCTCCTTGGAGAACACGGTGGTGGGCTCGGTCGCGAGCATGTGGAGGAGCGCGAACTCCTTCGCCGACAGGTGGATGGGGCGCCCGTCGAGCGTGACGCGGCGCGTCATCGGGTCGAGCACGAGCGGGCCGGTGCGGATCAGCCCTCGGCGCTCCCGCCCTGCCGCGCGGCGCAGGACCGCACGGATGCGCGCGTGCAGCTCCGGATAGGAGAAGGGCTTGGCCAGATAGTCGTCGCACCCGCGGGCGAAGCCGCGGACGCGGTCGGTCTCGGCGTCGCGGCCGGTCAGGACGATCACGGGCAGCTCGGGGTCGAGCCGGGACGCGAGCCCGTCGGCCTGCCGGACCCGGTCCAGCAGTTCGAGGCCGTTCCCGTCCTCGAGCAGCAGGTCGAGGAGCACGAGGTCGGGCTGGCGCACCTCGATCGCCCGCAGCCCCTCGCCCACGCCGGACGCCGCGGCGGCGCGGTAGCCGTCCGCCGTCAGGTTGTCGAGGAGGAAGTCGGCGGTGGCCGGATCGTCCTCCACGACGAGCACCTTCGTCTCGCCTCCCACGCGGGGTGAAGGATGGGCCGCGGCCGGTTCGCCCCCCGGCTAGCGGCCGCCGCGGACGGGCTGCAAAACCCGTTGCAGGTGGCCGGGGGCGGAAGGATCCCGGTCTAGGATGCCGACGCCCCACGGGTCGGGGCACCTTCGGCATGGATACGACACGACGCGGCAACTACGAGTCCGGCTCCGACTACGTCCTCGAGTATGGCGAGCTCCGGTTCACGTTCAACGAGCGGGACTTCACCGAGCGCGTCGAGCAGGCCGCTGTCAAGCTCGGCTTCGTGGCCGGAGCCCTCGGCGACGAGGAGCGCGAGGACCTCGTGAACCTCGCGGTAAACGGCCAGGTGGACAACGCCCACTCGGAGCTTGGCGAGCACGTGAACGCCTGCTGGGAGGAGCTCTCCGGGCCGTCCGAGCGCTCGCTCGTGCACTGGCTGCGGCGGCTCGTGTTCCGCGGCGCGTGGCTCGACCAGCGGGTCAAGGAAGGCGAGCTCGAGGTCATCTTCGACGACGAGACCCACACGTTCGGGTACGCCCAGCCGGACCGCGACTTCGAGCTGATCGAGCTCTCACCCGAGCCCTCCTGGGCCCGGGTCGCATACCGCGGCTAGCTTCGGCCCGTCACGTCCTAGCCGCCGAGCAGGTCCTCCCGCAGCGTGCCCGAGGCCGTCTGGTCCAGGCCGCCATCGGCGGTGAGCACGACGCGCGTGGTGGCCAGGCGCTGGAGCTCGCCGCCGCTGCCCGTGGCCGCGACGATCGTGAGCGACCCGGCCTCCTCGGTGTTGCGCGCCGCGCCGAACACGCGGCGGGCGACCGCCGGGTTGAGCGCGTCGAGGCCGTCGATCACGAGCACAGCGTCGGCGCCTCGCTCGGCGATCCGCTTCGCGCGCTCGACCGCCATCTCGGTGATCTGGCCGAGCGCGTCGGCGGGCTGGTCGAACCCGCCGCCCGCGATCGCGAGGCCCTCCATGCGCCGCCAGTCGGTGACCTCCTCCGGACGGACCCCGGACAGCACGACCATGACGTCGAGGTCACCCTCGAGCGCCGTCGTGACCTCCCGCAGGAGCCGGGTCGCCCCCGCGCCGGGCGGTCCGCCGATCGCGACGCGCGATCCCTTGCCGAACGTCAGCCCGTGCACCGTCTCGAGCGGCTCCGCGGCGAAGGTCGGCGTCAGGTCGTCGAAGAGCGGGCGCTCGGCGGTCTCGTCCGCCGGCTGGCCGTTCACCGTCTCCACGCGCACGAGCGACGGGTAGCGCTCGGACCGTCGCGGCGGGCGCACGGGGCCGGAGAGCTCGTCGCCCGACCGCAGGTTGCAGCGGCGGATCTGGGCCGGCGACACGTAGGCGTCCTCGCTCGCGTGGACGAAGGGATCCGCGCGCATGAAGCCGCTGCCGCCCGGCAGGATGTCGAGGATGCCCGCGCGGGTGTCCTCCTGCCCGCCACCGTCACCGTCGCCGTCGTCCGGCTCGCGCCGCTGGCGTCCGCGGGGGCGGCGCTCGGGGCGCTTTTTCACCGCGGGCTCGTCGCCCTCCACCTCGGGCTCGTCGCCGTCCACCTCGGCCTCGGCGTCCTCCACCTCGGCGGCCGGCGGCGCCGTCGACTCGCTGTCGTCGCCCTCGGGGAGGACGACCTCGGCGCCGTCGTCGGCGTCGGGCGCGACCTCGGTCGGTGCGGCCTCCTCCTCGTCGCGCCCGCGCCGCAGGCGAAGCCGCCGCCCGCGGCTGCGGCCGCGGCCACCGGAGGCCTTGGCCTCCTCGTCCGCCGCTTCGGTGGCTACGGGCTCGGGCGACTCGGGTTCGGCCGCGCCGTCGCCGCCACCGTCGCCGGCGAGGATCGCGTCGATGAGGGCCGCGCGGCCAAGCCGGCGGTAACTCTCGATGCCAAGTTCGGATGCGATTGCGTGGAGATCGGCGAGATGGCTCTGCTCGAGCTCCGAGCGGTCCAGGACGGACATGGGGAATGCCTCCTGTGTCTAGGGGATGTGCAACGAACGGGGTCCGTCCCCGTTCGTTGCGCGGAACCCTACGCGACCGGCGCTCGCGCCTCCGTCAGGCCGCGCAGCCACTCGGCGAACTCCGGCCGCGACTGCCAGTCCGCGGTGAACTTCTCGATCCCGGAGGTCGTGAGCGGGTGGTCCAGCATCTGGCGCAGGATCTTCGCCGGCACCGTGGCGACCTCGCAGCCGAGCTTCGCGGCCGTCACCACGTGCTCGGGGTTGCGGATCGACGCCGCCAGGACCTGCGCGGTGTAGCCGCCGGGCCGAAGCGTTTCGACGATCTCGCGCAGGACGGCGGTCGAATCCACCGAGATGTCGTCGAGCCGGCCCATGAAGCACGAGATGTAGGTCGCGCCCGCCTCGGCCGACAGCAGCGCCTGGTTCGCCGAGAAGACGAGCGTCATGTTGATGCGGATCCCCTCGGAGCTGAGCGCGCGCGTGGCCGCGAGCCCCGCGGCCGAGAACGGCACCTTGACCACCACGTGCTCGTGGAGTGCGGCGAGCGCGTGCCCCTCGGCGATCATGCCGTCGGCGTCGTCCGAGACGACCTCCGCCGACACCGGCCCGCCGACCAGCTCGCAGATCCGCCCGATGATCTCGCCCGGGTCGCCGTCCTCCTTGGCGAGCAGCGACGGGTTCGTGGTGGCTCCGGCCAGGATGCCCCAGGCCGCGATCTCCTCGACCTCCGCGACCGATCCCGTGTCGATGAAGAGCTTCATGCGTCCTCCGTTCCCGAGCGCCTGTGGACGGCATGGAGAACGAGATCCATGACGCGCGCGAGCGCCTCGTCGATGTTTGCGTTGTCTATTACTGCGACGCCCCGCTCCGAACCCTTACCTGCCAGGTGGTCCTGGATTTGGCGGATCTGCTCGAAGCGGGCCAGATAGCGCTCCGCGGGCCGGCGGTCGCCACGCGCCTCGAAGTGCGCGCGATGGAGGGCATCGTCCTCGACCACGAGCACGGCCTCCACGACGAGGCACCGCTCGTGCATCTCGTCCGCGAGCATCCCCGGCGCGACGTGCACGCCCTCGACCACGAGCGGCGTGCCCTCGTCGCACGCGCGTTCGACGATCGCGGCGACGCCGGTGCCGACCGCCTCCGCCTGCTCCGCGTAGCCCTCCATGTCCACCTCGAACGCGGAGCAGTGGACCGAGGGCATGAAGTCACGCGAGAAGGATGCCCGCAGGACCTGACGGATCACGTCCGTGGCGATCACGCGCGTGATGCCGAGGCGGTGCGCCACCATCGTCGCGAGCGTGGACTTGCCGACCCCGGTGGTGCCGGAGATCAACAGGACGAGCGGGCGGTCGAGCTGGTTGAGGAGCTCCCAGTCGCGGTACCGCTCGACCGCGCCCTGGCCCTCCTCCGCGGCGAGCACCGCCGCGGTCAGCTCGCGCAGCGCGCTCGAGTCGATCGTCTCCCGTCCGTCGGCCTCGAGCCGCTGCTCGATCGCGCGCGCCAGCGCCCACGCATGCGCCGGCGTCAGCCCGATCGCCGACAACGACTGCGCCATCAGGCCCTTCGAGTAGGGCAGGCCGCCGCGCGCGCGGTGGGTGACGATGGTCTCAGCCATCGTCCCCCAGCCCGGCGAGCAGCGCCCCGACGTCCGCGCCCTCGGCCACGACGCGGTTGCGGACGAAGACGACCCGCGCGCCCGCGCGCCGCGCGTGGGCCGCGACCGTGTCGATCGCCGCCGCCTTCAGCTCGGTGAGATACAGGTCGCAGCCCTCCTCCTCGGCGCGTGCCAGGTCCTCGGCCAGCGCGCCGCGGCGCGCCAGGTTCCGCGACACGACCACCGGGTCGACCCCGGCGCACTCGCCCGCCCCGGTGCTGAAGAAGGCGACCCGCGCGCCCGCCGGAAGCTCCTCGGCCGGCTCCGGAACGAGCCGCGTCTCGACCACCGGACAGTCGCACAGCGCCCGCAGCGCGGCGGGCGCGCCGCGCATCGCGAGCACGAGGTCCGCGCGCAGCAGCCGGTATGGGCCGAGCGCCGCAAGCGCATCGTCCGGGTCGCCCACCACGCAGACCGTGGCGTCCGCCTCGACCGGCGGCACGCATGCCCCCGACCCCTCGAGGATCAGGGTGTCGACCCCCTCGATTCCCGCCGCGAGGCGCGCCCCCGCGACCATGTTCGTCTCGAACGCCGCACCGGCGAGCGATCCGCCGACCCGCCGGCACCCCACCGTCGGCACGCGGGCGATCACCGCGTCCTCGAGGTAGTCCGAGGCCGCGTGCCGCCCGCTTGCGGCCAGCCCCTCCAGGTCCGCGAGCGTCACCTCCGCGGGCGCCGCGACGGGCTCGGGCGGTCCGCCGCGCCCCATCGAGACGATCGCCGGCCGCTTGCCGCGCTCGCACAGCGCGGCGGCGAGCTCGCATGAGACCGCGGTCTTGCCGGTGCGCTTGCCGGTGCCGATCACGGCGATGGCCCGCCCCTGGAAGTCGAGCCGCTCGTACCGGGGCGGGTCGAAGGACTCGGTGGCGGTCCGGTACGCGAGCCCGAGGTGGAGCGCGAGGGCCGCGAGGCGCAGCTTCGCCGGCGCGGCGAGCACGGGCTCGTCGGCCAGATCCACCACGGCGTCCGCCTTCGGCGCGAGCCGCCGGAGGGCCGCGTCGCGCGGCTCGTCCGGGTCGAAGTCGATCCCGTAGTGCGTGGCCGGGGCGGCCAACACCTCACGCGGCACCTTCTCCTCGCCGCCGCACCAGACGGCGCCGACCGGCGCGAGCGTCGCCACCGCGTCCCGCACGACCGACGGGTGGTGCTCGCCGTCGATCAGGGCGATCACGTTCACCTCAGCCGCGCGCGGTCTCCCCCAGGAGCGACGGGTCCTTCTCGTACTCCTGCGTGCGCGGGTCGAACGAGATGATCGGCTCGCGCTCGTGGAACGGGAACTTGCGGAACACCGTCACCCGCTCCGGCGTCGACTCGATCACGTTGTAACAGGGCTTCGTCTTCCCGCGCACGCGCGTGGTCGAGACGGTGCCGGCGTTCACCACGAACAGGTTCTCGAGCCGCCAGGCGTACGGCACGTGCTTGTGGCCCGACAGCACGAGGTTGACGCCGCTCCGCAGGAGGCACTCGAGCGCGTCGCCCGCGTCGTGAACGACGTTCCGCTCGCGCCCCGTCCCCGGCACCGGCAGCAGGTGGTGGTGCAGCACGAAGATCCGCAGGAACGCGTCGTGGGCGGCGAACCGCTCCTCGATCCACGAGTAGCGTCCGCGCCCGATCGTGCCGTGATCCATGTCCGGCTCGGTGGAGTCGATCGCCACGACCGAGACGCCACCGGTGTGAAGCGCGTGGCGGCGCTCGCCGAACAGCTCCTCGAAGTGGACGTAGCCGACGTTGCGCGAGTCGTGGTTCCCGGGGATCACGATCGGCTCCGGCCCCTCCAGTGAATCGAGGTACTCGCGGGCAAGGTCGTACTCCTCGCGGTAGCCGTCCGCCGTCAGGTCGCCGGAGACGATCACGAGGTCGGGTCCGAGCTCGTTGACCTCCGAGATGGCGCGCTCGAGCAGGCTCGGGACGAAGTGCGGCGAGCCGCAGTGAAGGTCCGAGATCTGGGCGATCGTGAACGCGCTCACGCGACCTCCGTCCTGAGCTCGGGGTCCAGGTCGGGCACCTCGGCCGCCCCGTCGGCCAGCGCTTCGCGGACGCGCAGGAAGTCGGCGACCGCAGCGACGTCGTGCACGCGCACGATGTCGGCGTGGTCGGCCACGGCGGCCAGCGCGCCCAGCGTCCCGGCCAGGCGCTCGGCCGGGGCCCGGCCGGTGAGCGCGCCCACGAAGTCCTTGCGCGACACCGCCAGCAGGACCGGGTGACCGAGCGTGCGGAGCGCGCCCAGGCTGCGGAGCACCTCGACCGTCTCCGCGGGCGTCTTCGCGAAGTCGGGGCCCGGGTCGATCACGATCCGCTCCTCGGCGACGCCGCACTCGCGCGCCAGCGCGACCCTCTCCATCAAGAAGTCGCGGACGTCGGCGACGACGTCGTCGTAACCCGGGAACGACTTCACCTTCGGCTCGGCGCGCGTGTGCATCACGACGAGCCCGGCGTCGTGGCGCGCGCAGGCATCGGCGATGGCCGGGTCGCGCAGGCCGCTCACGTCGTTGATGAGCGCGGCGCCCGCCGCCAGCACGGCCTCGGCCACCTCGGCCTTCCACGTATCCACGGAGACCTCGACCTCCTCGGCGACCAGACGCTCGACGAGGGGTACGACCCGGCCGCGCTCCTCGGCGGGACACACCGGTGCGGTGTGCGTGACGCCCGACTCGCCGCCCACGTCGACCACCTCGGCCCCCGCCTCGACCTGCTCGAGCGCCGCCGCGACCAGTGCGTCCAGGTCGCGGACGCCCGGGTCGGAGAACGAGTCGGGATTCGCGTTCACGATCCCCATGATCCGCGGGCTCATGCCGTCGCCGGCGCGAGTGCCGGGGCGAACCCCTCCGCCGCGGCCTCCTGCTGCCACGCGGCCACCTCGGCGTCGATCCGCGCGCCGTCCCAGCCGAGCTCCGCCCCCATCACCTCGGCGACGCGGCGCGCCTCGGGGGAGTCGGGGGCGCAGACGCGCGGGGCATCGAGCAGCGCCAGCCGGGTGCGGCGCATCAGGACGTCGGTGACCGTCAGCGCCTGCTCCCTGCGCACCGCGATGACGACCTCGGCGAGCAGGTCCGGCAGGTCGGGGCTGATCCGCTCGGCGAGCCGGTCGTCCTCGCTGGCCACCGCGAGCACCGCGCTCGCCGCATGCCCGTAGCGGTGGGCGAGCAGCGCCCGCGTGTCGTCGCCGATCGACGCCGGCCCGGCCAGGTCCTCGTCGGTCGCAGCCAGCCCGAGCGGGATCTCGTGCGTGCGGCAGGGCGCCTCCTGGCCGTCCCGCTCCACGATCCGGTCCACGGCCATCTTCGCCATCCGGCGCCATGTCGTCAGCTTGCCGCCGGTGATGGTCACGAGGCCCGAGCTCGTCTCGTACAGCTCCGCCTTGCGCGAGATGTCCACCGACTTCTTCGGGTCACCGGTCGAGATCAGGGGGCGCACCCCGGCGTACGCCCCGGTGATCTGCTCACGGCCGAGCGACGTGGCGAAGTACTTGTTGACCGCCTCGAGCAGGTACTCGATGTCGGTGTCGTCCGGCGGCACGTGCTCGAGCTCGCCCTCGTAGTCGTTGTCGGTGGTCCCGATCAGCGTGCGCCCGAGCCAGGGCAGCGCAAAGATGCTGCGGCCCCCGCCCGCGGGCACGATCGCGCCGACGTTCAGGGGCAGCGACTCGCGCGCGAATGTGATGTGGGTGCCGCGGCTCGGCCGGATGCGCGGCAGCTCGGCCTCGTCGTGTAGCTCCTCGGGCCTGATCTGGTCCGCCCAGACCCCGGTCGCGTTGACCACGTTGGCGGCGCGGATCTCGAACTCGGCGTCGGCCACCGTGTCCGTGCAGCGCACGCCGCAGGCGCGGCCGTCGGCGAGCAGCAGCTCGTCCACCCGACAGCGGTTCGCGAGCACCGCCCCGAAGCGCTCGGCCTCGCCCAGCACGGTCAGGACGAGGCGGGCGTCGTCGGTCTGGCAGTCGTAGAAGAGATAGGCCGCGGTCGGCTCCCGCCCGGCAAGCGCGGGCAGCAGCTCGCGCACCTCGTCGCCCTCGATGATGCGGTGCTTCTCGGGACTCCAGTCCTCCTCGCCCACGAACGGCTCACGCCCCTTCCTGCCTGGGCGTTTCAGCTCACGCGCCATCCGGTCGTACATGTTCAGGCCGAGGCCGAGCATCCGGTCGGGCCGCTTGTCCCCGAAGCTCGAGACGAGCAGCGGCAGCGGCCGCACGAGGTGCGGCGCGAGGTTCACAAGGATCGAGCGCTCGAGCAGCGCCTCGCGCACGAGCCCCAGGTCGAAGTTCTGGAGGTAGCGCAGACCGCCGTGCACGAGCTTCGACGAGCGGCTGGACGTCCCCGCCGCGTAGTCCTCGCGCTCGACGAGCGCGACGCTGAAGCCGCGCGTCGCGGCGTCCAGGGCCACGCCCGCGCCGGTGATCCCCCCGCCGATGACGACGAGGTCGAACTCGTCCTCGGCGAACGCCTTCAGCGCGTCGTCTCGCCGGATCACGCCAGGTACGTTACGAACTCGGGGGGGTCGGGTCGCGCCGGCGCCGGCTGCTCCTGGCGCTTTGGGCCGAGATGGATGAGGCCCAGGAAGCGCTCGTCGTCGCCCAGGCCGACCGCGGCACAGCCCGCCGCCGTCCTCAACACGCCCGGCGTGCGCCAGTAGTTCGCGAGCCCGCGCGCGTGCGCCGCCAGGAGGATCGCGTAGATCGCGCACGCCGCCGCGCACAGGTCCTCCTCGTCCTGCTCGGGGTCACCGGTCTGGACGACGCTCGCGACGACGAGTGTCGGGGCGCGGGCCAGCTTCCCCGCGCCCTCCCCCGCGCACTCCTTCAGCCGCTCGAGCGCCTCGGGCCCGAGCACGCGAAAGCGCCACGGACTCGTCAGGTGGTGGTTGGGCGCCCAGCGGGCGAGCTCGAACAGCTCGTCGAGCGTCGCCCGGTCCACCGGCTCGGCGCCGTAGGCCTTGTGGGTGCGGCGCGTGCGGATGGCCTCGTCGAGGTCCACGGCGCCCAACGTAGCGGCCGGGGCGGGGCCGGTGGCTACAGGTCGCGCTCGGCGACGACCGTGGGGATCCCGAGGAGCGGGTCCTCCTCGCCGTCGACCTCCCGCCAGCCGGTCGCCGCGTAGAACGCGCGCGCCTGCTCGGCACCGGCCGCCATCCGCACCAGCGCGCGCCCGTATCCCCGTGCGCGCATCTCCTCGAACGCACTCTCCTGGAGCGCACGGCCCACGCCGCGGCGGTGGTGCGCCATGTCGACGAAGAGCATCCAGAGATAGGCGGTGCCCGGGATCCGAGGCCCCTGATGCCAACGCTCCATGGCGGGCCCGGCGGCCACATAGCCGAGGATCGTCTGGGCATCGTCCTCGGCGACGGTGACCCAATGATCGGGATCGAGCATCCGCGCCGCCACCCAGTCGGCGTTCTCGTTCTCGTCGGGCGGCTCCCAGCCCGCCGGCGCAAATGCGGCGTAGCTGCCGATCCCCGCCGCACGGATCCGGGTCAGCTCGGGGAAGTCCCGCTCGGTCGCAGGGCGTAGTCTCACGGCATGCGCATTCTCGCCGCCGTCATCTCATTGAGCCGAGTCGTGATCGGCATCGTGTTCATCGCCAATCCGAGGATCATGGATCAGGCCTGGATCGGCAAGCAGGCCAGGCTGCCGGGACCGCAGCTGCTTGCGCGCGCCGTGGGCGCCCGCGATCTCGCGGTCGGCGCCGGTGGCCTGCAGGCGGCGGTCCGCAACGACGGCTCCGCACAGCCGTGGCTGGCGGCCGCTGCCGTGTGCGACGCGGTCGACTTCGGCGCGACCTACGCGGCCGGCCGCGGGATCCCGCGGAGCGCGCGCACGAGCGTCCTGGCCGTCGCGGCCGCGGGCACGCTGCTGTCGGCGATCGCCGCGCTGGGCACGGGCAAGCGCCGTCACGAAGAGCCCCTCCAGCCGGCGCACGACTTCACCGAGGCCGGCGCCGTCCCGACCGAGCCGGTCGGAACCGCCTAGCGCTTGGTGAGCCCGTGAACCTGGTAGACCTCCGGCTCGCCGGAGAACTCGATGCCGGCCTCTTGCAGCGCCGGGACGAGGCGCTCGGCGAACGCGTCGAACTTCTCGCGCGAATCCCAGATCTCGCTCACACGTAGGTCACCGTCCGAGCCAAAACAGACGTGAACGTCGAGGCCCTCGGGCGGGAACTCGATCCCGGCCTCCTCCAGCTTGCTCGTGGCGCCCTCGTACTGCTCGACGGTCAGGTTGGTGGGCTGGAACCGGACGACGATGCTCATGCAACGTCCTTTCCATCGGGAAAAGAAGACCCTACGTCGCCGAGCCGCGAAGGCGCAACAACCGGGGACGGACCCCGTTCGTTGCCCCGCGCCGCGTGAAGAAAAGGGCTCCGTCCCCCTTTAGGCCGTCAGGGCGTGCGGGCGCGTTATGCGGGGGCGGGCGATCGATTCCGGCTCGGGCTCGTCGTCCGGCGCCGGCTTGTCGAGCAGCGAGTAGGCCAGCCGCGTCGCCAGCGCCATGATCGTGATCTGCGGGTTCACGCCCAGCGAGCTCGGGATCACGCTCGCGTCGGCGACCCACACGTTCTCCATCCCGTGCACGCGCAGGCCCGCGTCGACCACGCCGTGATCGGGGCGCGCGTCGGCGCGCGCCGTCCCGAGCGGGTGGAACGCCATCAGCACGAGATCCGCGGCGCGGACCTCGTGCCGGCGCAACGGCTCGAGGTCGCCGTCGGTCAACTCGGCCACGCCGGTCACGGGCGGGTAGATCACCCGCGCGCCGGCGGCGACGTACAGCTCACACAGCAGCTCGATGCCGCGCCTGAAGGTCGCCGTGTCCTCACGGTTCAGGTCGTAGCGGATCTCGACCCGGCCGGCGCGCTCGCGCACGAAGCCGCGCGACAGGTCCGACACCATCAGCCCGAACTGCGAGATCCGCGAGAAGCTGAGCATCAGCTCGCGGTGCTTCTCGCCCGAGAAGGGAAACGACATCGCCGCGTAGTCGGGCGGCCCGGCGGCGCCCTCGAACATGATCCCCTCGTCGGCGAACTCGTCGATGAAATAGGACTGCGGCACGCCCTTCGCCATCTCGATCTCCTCGTCGAAGAGAGCGCGCACGCCGGTGGCGGGGTGGATCGCGAGGTTGCGGCCGAGCTCGCCCGACCGGCCGCCGATCCCCTGGCGAGCCAGGAAGAGCGGCGTGTGGATCGCGCCGCACGCGACGACCACATGGGCGCAGGTCACGCGCACGCGCCCACCCCCGGCCGCCCGCGCGACGACGGCCTGCGCACGCCGACCGTCGTGCTCGACCCGCTCGGCGCGGCACTGCGTGTACGTCGTGGCTCCCGCCGCCCACGCGTGCGGAACGTAGCTCAGCGCCGTCTGCTGCTTCGCCGACGTCGGGCAGCCGAAGCTGCAGACCCCCGAGCCGACACAGCCGCGGACGTTGCGCCAGATGAAATCGCCGCTCCAGCCGAGGGCCTCGGCGCCCCGCTTGACCACGAGGGCGTTGCGCCCGGCGCGGTCCTCGGGCACCTGCACCACATTGAGCTCGCGCTCGACGCGGCGGAAGTACGGGTCGAGCTCGTCGGCGCTCAGCTCCTCCAGGCCGAAGCGCTCCCCCCACATCTCGAGGACCGGCTCGGGTGTGCGGAAGCACGTGCCGGAGTTGATCATCGTGGTGCCGCCCACGCCCATCCCGAGCGGCAGGACGATCGGCGTGTTGCCGACGGTCACCACCTGGGCCGCGTCGCGGTAGAGGATGGTCGACATCTCGCGCGGCCGCGTCGTGAAGTCGTCGGTCGTGAAGTGCCTTCCCTCCTCGAGCATCACGACCCGCATGCCACCCTCGGCCAGCTCCTTCGCCACCGGGGCGCCGCCCGCGCCCGTGCCGATCACGCACACGTCGCAATCGACCGTCCGCTCGCCGGCGAGCTGCGCGCCGTCGACGACCCGGGGCTCGATCGGCTCCGCCGGCGGCCCCCACTCCCGATAGGCGTCGCCCGTCGTCGGCCTGACGGTCACGGGCGCCCGTCCCGCTCTCTCAGTGCGCGCCCGCGCGCGACGTTCGCGTCGGCGTCGTAGCCGATCCGCAGCATGACCCGGTCGTCGCCGTAGTAGGCGAGCTGCCCGAAGCCCTGCATCAGCTTGGCGAGCTGGCGGAGCTGCGGCGCGGCGCTGCGCTCGATCGCCTGGAGGTAGTCCGCGCGGCGCTCCGGGCTGAGCTGGCGCATCCGGGCGCCGAACCCGAGCGCCCGCGGCCCGAGCTCGAGCGCATACAGCAGGGCGCGCAGGCCGGCGCGGTTCAGGCGCGGCGCGCGCGACATCCACCGGTCGAAGAACTCCACCGCGTCCGTCTCGCGGACTGGCGGCAGGACAGGCTCCGGGGCGACGACGGCATCGGCCAGGCACGCGAAGATCGAGGCCTCGCGCGGCGAGAGCACGGCCAGGTGGGCCATGGCCGGGCAGGCTACCTCTGATAAGTCAGGAGGCATGCGCCGCCTGATCGTCCTCGTCAGCGCGATCGTCCTCCTCGACACCGCCTTCTACGCGGCCGTCGCGCCGCTCCTGCCGCAGTACGTGGACGACCTCGGCCTCTCGAAGACCGCGGCGGGGATCCTGACCGGCTCATACGCCGCCGGGTGTTTCGTGGGCGCGATTCCGGCCGGATGGCTCGCCGCCCGCGTCGGCGTGAAGACGACGACGATCGCCGGGCTGATCGGCCTCGCGGTCGCCAGCCTCGTGTTCGGCTTCGCGCGCGAGGTGTGGCTGCTGGACGCCGCCCGGTTCGCCCAGGGCCTCGCCAGCTCGTGCACGTGGGCGGCCGGGTTCGCCTGGGTCGTGGAGCGCGCGCCGGCGGACCGCCGCGGCGAGGTGATCGGTGCGCCGCTCGCCGCGGCGATCGCGGGCGCCCTGGTCGGACCGGTGCTCGGCACGGCGGCGGCCGAGCTCTCGCCCGAAGCGGTCTTCGCCGGGGTCGCGGTCGGCGCGATCGCCCTGGCCATACCGGCGTGGCGCGAGCCCTCCTCGCCGGGTGGGGAGGCCGACATGCGCCGCGTGGGGTCGGCGCTCAGCGCGCCCGGGATCCGCATGGGCATCTGGCTGGTCGCGCTGCCTGCGCTCGCCGCGGGCGTCATGAACGTGCTCGTGCCGCTGCGCCTTGACGCGCTCGGCGCCGCGGGCGTGGCGATCGGCGGCACCTACCTGGTGGCGGCCGCGTTCGAGGCCGTCATCAGCCCGGTGGTGGGCCGCATCTCGGACCGCCGCGGACGGCTCGTGCCGATCCGCTTCGGGCTCGTCGCGGTGGCCGTACTGCTGGTCGCGCTGCCGATTCCCGACTCGGCGGTCGTCGTGGCCATCCTGTTCGTGTTGACGGCGATCGCCGCGGGCGCCTTCTGGGCACCGGCGATGGCCCTGCTCTCGGATCAGGTCGAGCGGGTGGGTGTCGCGCAGGGCTTCGCCTTCGCCTTCACGAACATCGCCTGGGCCGGCGGCCAGCTCGTGGGCAACGGCGGCGGCGGCGCGCTCGCCGAGGCGACCGCCGACTGGGTGAGCTACGCGGTCGTGACCGTGCTGTTCATCGGGACGCTCGCAACCGTCGCCCGCCCCAGACGCCGAGCGCAGCCGCAACCAGCGTGAGCGAGACGCCGAGCCACGAGGCGTCGGTGCGCGGCGGCCCCGCTGCGGGAGGCGCTGTGCCGCCCGCGAGGACCTTCTCCACGCGGGTGCGGGCATACGCGGTCGACTCCGCGCGCCGTCCCTTCGTGCTCTGCTCCGCACGCGGTGTCGTGTCGCTCCGCTCCCCTCTGTCCTCCCGCTCCGGCGGCTTCCGCCGGTCCTGCGCGGGCGGGGCGGGCTCCGGCGCCGCCGCGGGCCCGGGTGCGGGCCGCGCTCGCGCCGCGCGCGGCACCGCCTCGATCGGGAGCGGCTCCCGCGCGAACGCCATCACGGCCTGGGCGGTCACCCAGACCGGGGTCTGGTCGCTCGTCTTCGAGTACGCCACGCTGCCGTTCGCCCGCTGGCGGGCGCGGAGATAGGCGATCGGCGAGCGGCCGGCGGCGCGGAACCGCGCCGGGTTCCGGCCGGCCGCGACGAGCGCCTGCACCGCGTACGCCGTGGACTGGGAGTTCGAGCTGCGGCCGGGGTACAGCCCGAAGCCGCCGTCCGGGTTCTGCGCGCCGCGCAGGAAGCCGACGGCGTCGCGGACCGCGTCCGAGCCGCGCCGCCCGGCCGCCGCGAGCGCCTGGATCGCAGGCGCGGAGTTGTCGACGTCGCTCGCCGAGCCGGGCGCGACGCCGAAGCCGCCGTCGTCGTTTCGCTGCTTCGCGAGCCAGCGCGCCGGGCGCCGCACCGCGTCCGAGCCGGTCGCGCGAACCGCGAGGATCCCGAAGGCGGTGTAAGAGACGAAGCCCGAGTACGACCCGTCGGCGCGGCGGTACCGCTCGAGGCGCGCCACGAGGTCGCGGCCCCCGAACCTGCGCGCGTCCAGCCCGGCCGCTTCGACCAGCAGGATCGTGCGCTCCACCTCCCCGACCTCCTTGATCTCGCCTGCGCGCCGGCGCACCCAGTCGATCGCGCTGTTGCCGCGCCGCTCGGCATCGCGCGGGTTCACGCCGCCCGCCGCCAGGCCGAGCGACGCCCACCCGGTGAAGAGCGCGCCCGAGGACTGGCCGCGGTCGCTGCCGAAGCCGCCGTCCGCGTTCTGGGCCCGTTCGAGCCAATCGGCCGCGCGCCCCGCGGCCGAGGCGGCGCTCGCACCGGACGGCACGACCAGCATGAGCAGGACGGCGCCCGCGGCGGCCGCAGCGGGCGCCCAGCGCACCTCGAACCGCCGCCGGTAGCGGGAGAGCGCGCGCAGGAGCGCGGGCCCGATCAGCAGACAGAAGACGACGTTGCCGATGGCGTGGGCGAGGTTGTAGGGGAGCGACGTGCCCGCGACCGCGATCCACGTGGCGAGATCCTGCTCGGCGGCGAGCGTCCACTGGTAGGTGTCCATCACCGCGCCGAAGGCGAGCCCGGCGAGACCGCACGCGGCCGCGAGCGGCCAGCGGCCGAGCTCCCGCCCGCGCATCGCGCGCGCGAGCAGCGCGCCGCCCACGCCGACGCCGCCCCACGCGACCATCTGCCACGGCGTCCACGGACCGTGGCCGAGGAAGACGTTCGACGCGAGTGGGGTGATGGCACCGACCGCGAAGCCGGCCGCGCCGCCCAGCGCGTAGCCGGCGATCAGCACGATGTCGGTCGTCGGCTTGACGTTCGGGAACGCGGCGAATGCGAGCCGCCCCACGACCGCGAGGGCCGCCAGCGCCGCCACGAGCGCGAGGACGCGCGCGCTCGGGCGCGAGCGCTCGTACCAGACGAAGCCGATCGCAAGGACGCCGCCCAGCAGCAGGAACGACGCGAGCTGCCAGGTCATCGCACGAGCTCCCGCTCGAGCAGCGCGGCGCCCGCCTCGGGCGTCAGCGCGCCGCCCGCGCCGTCGAGGATCCGCGCGACATCCGTAGCGAAGTGCCGCCCCCCGGCGAGCACGCTCGCGACCGGCCCGTCGGCGATCACGTTCCCCTGGCCCATCAGCACGATCCGCTCCGCCCAGGTCGCCGCGAACTCCGTGTCGTGCGTCGCCACCACGACCGCCAACCCGCGCGCCGCGAGCTCCCGCAGCCGGCCGGCGAGCGTCTCCTTCCAGGCGCGGTCCATGCCCCGGGTCGGCTCGTCCAGGCACACGACCGCGACGTCCTCTCCCTCGAGCACGATCTCGAGCGCGAGGCGCTGGCGCTCACCGCCCGAGAGATCGCGCGGATGCTCGCCCTCGCGGCCCGCCAGGCCCGCGCGGGCGATGGCCCCGCTGCCGGCCTCGTCGCCCACGTGCTCGTGGATCAGGAAGTCCCCCGGGTTCTGGAGCAGCAGCGCCACCTCGCCGCCGCGAACGACGCGGCCGCGCGTGGGCTCGACGAGCCGCTTCGCGTGGCGCAGGAGCGTGCTCTTCCCGGCGCCGTTGCGGCCCATCAGGGCGACGAGCTCACCCGGGCGGAGCGCCAGGTCGATCCCGCGGAGGATCGCGGGGCCGTCCGGAATCTCGTGCCAGACGCCGTCGAAGCGCAGGACCGGCGCCGCGCCGCCCCGAACCCTCCCACCTCGAGGCCCTCCTGGGGCACCCATCCGGGACGGCTCCTCCTGGGCGGGGGCGAGACCGGCCCCTCGCAGCCGCTCGCGCGCCTCCTTCACCGACACGGGCGGCGGGCCGATCCCGGCCAGCGAGAAGAGCCGCGCCCCCGGGGTGGCGAAGACGGGCCGGTGGCTGCTCGCCCACTCCATGAACTCGGCCGGGTCGGCGTCGAGCGCGACGCGGCCCGCGTCCATCACCACCACGCGGTCGGCGGCCGCGAGGCAGCGCTCGATCCGGTGCTCGGCGAGCAGGACGGCGGTCCCCCACTCCTCGTTCAGCCGCCGGAGCAGCCAGACGAGGTCGTCGCCCGCCACGGGGTCGAGCTGAGACGTCGGCTCGTCGAGCACGAGGAGCGACGGGCGGCCGGCGACCGCCGCGGCGAGCGCCACGCGCTGGAGCTCGCCGCCCGACAGCGTGTCCGTGCGCCGGTCCAGCAGGTGCGCGACGCCGAGCTCGAGCGCCGCCTCCTCGACCGCCCGCGCGATCGCCTCGGGTTGCTCGCCGCGCTGCTCGAGCGGCAGCGACAGCTCGGCGCGCACGCCGCCCATCACCACCTGCGTCTCCGGCTCCTGGAGCAGGGTGGCGCAGCTCGCCGCCAGGTCGTTCGGGCCGTGGTCGCGGACGCTCAGGCCGGCCACATGGAGCTCGCCGCGCGCCTCGCCGCCGTGGAAGTGCGGCACCAGTCCGCAGGCGGCGCGCAGGAGTGTCGACTTGCCGGAGCCCGACTCGCCCGCGACGAGGGTGAACGATCCCGGCTCGAGCGCCAGCGTCAGGTCGGTGAGCGCGTCGCGCGCGGCGCCGGCGTAGCGATAGCCGAACGACTCGGCGTACAGGACGGGCTCAGGCATGCGCCACCCCCAGCCGGGCGCCCGCGCCCGCGAACGGCGCGAGCGCGAGGAGCGGCAGCAGCGCGACGGCGGCGAGGTCGGCGCCGGTCGTCGCCAGCTCGAGCGTGGGATACGCCTCGAAGCCGCCCGCGCCCGCGGCCCGGGTCCCGATCGCACACGCGGCGATGGCGGCCGCGGCAAGCGCCACCCGGATGTCGTGGCGCGACCACGGCGTCGCGTAGCGCGGCGGCCGGCCCGCCGACGCGTAGCCGCGGAGCTCGAGCGCGGCGGCCACCTCGACCGCCCGGTCGAGCGCGCCCGCGAGCGTCGCGCGCGCGACCGTGCCCCGCCGCGGCGGCCGCGGCCGGCAGCGCGCGGCGTCGCTCATCCGCAGCGCGTCACGCGCGAGCACGGGCGCGAGCCGCGTGGCCAGCGACGCCGTCAGAGCGCTCCGGTAGGAGAACCGGCGCACGGCCCGCAGCAGGTCGTCGGGGTCGACGCATGCGGAGAACAGCGCGAGCGCGGCGGCGAGCACGAACAGCCGCAGACCCGCGACCCCGCCGTAGACCAGCGCCTCCAGGGTGATCTCGATCCGGTAGCCGAGGATCTCGCCGCCGCGGAACAGGAGCGTCTCCCCCTCCCGGTAGACCAGCGGGTTGATGATCACGATGAGGACCGCGAGGGGCACGGCCATGCGCGCCGCCCGGGCCAGCTCACCCCCCACTCCGGCCGCCACGCCCGCCAGGACGCAGGCCGCCAGCCCGGCCGCCAGCACGAGCGGGCTCTCGTACAGGAGCGGCACGAGCGCGAGCGCGGCACAGAAGGCGCTCACCACGCCCGCGCGCGCGGAGTGGAGCGGGCTCGGGCGCCGCTGATAGGTCGGCACGAGCCTCACTCCGCGCCCTCCTCGACGACGGGCAGCTTGACCGGCCCGTCGGGCGTGGCCGCGACCGCGAACGCGTTGCGCAGCGAGCGCTCGTCGAGGATCGCCGCGGCGGCCTGCACGCCGACGTCGTCGAGCCCCGTGACGATCCAGACGACGGCCTGGTCGTCGAGCGCCGTGGCGGCCACGAGCCTGCTGCCGGTATCCGCCTCCCGCGCGACGTCGCCGCGCTCGTCCAGGAGCTCGAGCCGGGTCCCGTCGTCGGCGAAGCGGGCGAATACGCCGCTCGCCTCCGGGCCCTGCTCCAGGGTCGCGGGGGTGCGGACCTCGCGCAGCTCACCCCAGGTCCCGACGAGCACCCGGACGAGCTCCTCGCCGCCCGCGGCCGCCAGCAGGGAAGTGCTGACCCGCGCGCCCACCTCGTTCAGCGTGCTCTTCACGGTCTGGCAGGCCCGGCCCTCGGTGTCGGCGCACTCGAGCCGCACCGGCAGGCGCTCGCCCTCGCTGCCGCTGACGAACGGCTCGGGGAAGGCGCCGACGATCGCGGGCACGCGCTGGGTGGCGGTCCAATCGCGGTTGTCCCACTGGATCACGTCGCCCGGCTCGACCTCGCGGTCGGCCGCGCCCTCGGCGGCGTACAGCCCGTTCACGAAGTAGAACCAGTCGCGCGAGTCGCCGCCGCTCGAGCCCTGCACGCCCTCGATCGCCTCCACGAACTTGCCGCCGAAGCGCGTCTCGACGTCGAAGCGCGACCCGAGCAGGCGCATCACCGTCTCGTCCTCGCGGATCGTCTCGAGCCTCTGGGATCCGAGCTCGCGGTGCCCGAAGTCGGTGGTCACGCGGAGCTCGGCGCCGCCCGGCTGCTCCTCGCCCTCCCCGAAGCCGCACCCGGCGGCGAGGGTGCAGACGGCGAGCGCGAGGGCGAGCGCGCGCATCAGTCCACCCGCACCCGCTGGTCGAAGGAGCGGATGTGGCCGCGCTTCGTGACGTGCAGGCGATGGCGCCCGGGGTCGAGGTCGAGGCTGGCGCGGCCCTGCGCGTCGGTCCTCGCAAGCACGTCGCCGTCGCCGGAGCGCACGGCCGCGTTCTTGACGGGCGCCCCGCGGCCCTCGTCATCGTACGCGGTGGCGCGCACGGAGACCGACCCGTCCCCCTTCTCGCGGACGCGCAGGCCGAGCGTCCGTTGGCAGCCGCCCTCGCCGAACACGCAGTAGAACCAGATGACGCGGGCGCGCCGCGTGATCCGGCCGCTGCCGAAGGGACCCGCGGGATCGGAGGCGGCCGTCGTGCCCTGGCGGTTCCCCACCTTGTACACCCAGCCCCGCTGGCCGAGGTTGCGCCGTCCCGCGATCGAGCGGACGAACAGGCTGGCGGGGTCGCAGGTCCCCGAGAAGTCGCGCACGCGGACCTTCGGCACGCGGCTGCGGACGAGGGCGGCCAGCGGGGTCGCGCGCGGGACCCGGCAGCGCCGGCGCGCCGTCCGTACCCGCGTGGCCTTCGCGCGGACGGTCTGCGTCGCCGCGTCCCCGTTCGGGAACACCACGAGTTGGTCGAAGCGCGGTGGCTTCGCGGCGGCGGGCGTGGCGGCGATGGCCGCCGTCAGGGCGACGGCGGCCATCAGAGCGAGCGAGGCCCGCATCACTTGCGCCGGACCACTTCGCACGTGTCCGCCACGACGTCGTGGCGGTCGGCCAGCACCCGGTCGCGACCGCGCCCGCAGCGCACCTGGTCGGGCAGGTTGTCGCCACGTGAGTTGAACCGGTCGCGGCCGCGGCGTCCGATCAGGCGCTCGCGCCTGCCCGTGCCGGCGAACCGATCCGGGCCGTTGGTGCCCACCACCCGGTCCGCGACGAACCCGTCGCAGTCCTTCGCGCCGTCCTCCCAGATACACAGCCCGACAGCGTCTGTGGGCACGTCGGTGCCGCGGATCCCGCGGATCCACGTCCGGCCCTCCTCCTCGAAGACCAGGGTGGCGGTCCCGTCGGCGCCCGTGACGGCGTCCGTACCCAGGATCCTCACCCCCACCGCGGGGCTCGCCTTCCCGGCGAAGTCGTACTCGTTCACGGTCACCTTGACCGGCTGGCCGACCTCGATCACCGGCGGCGGTCCCACCAGCTCGAGCTCGTCGCCGGTGTTCGAACCGGACTCGTTGTTGACGAAGTACCAGAGGACGGTGTCGTGGTCCTCGGTGATCGGGAACTGGTGCGCGCCGACCTCGGGCGAGACGTGGTCCACCTTGTAGAGCCAGAAGCCGTCCGTGCTCGACTCGTGCTCGCCCACGCCACAGACGAAGGGGCCGAAGTCGAACTGGTCGCTGATCTGGACCGGCTGCAGCGGCCGGGAGTAGTCGGCTGCCTGCACGAGCAGCCCGAGCGCGCTCGGGCCGTCGATCGACCCGCTGTCGCCGCTGCCGTTGCAGGCCGCGCTCTGCGAGGTCGAGTAGGTCACGGAGTCGTGGACGTAATGCCAGCCGGGGCCGATGTCACGGCCACCGGCCTCGACGCGGAGCTGCGTCGTCACCGATTCGGCGAGGGCGGGAACGGCGGATACGAGCACGACGGCGGCCGCAGCGACGGCCGCGAGCCGAAGGGAATGGATGTGCATGGGAGGCACCCTTTCCTCGAGGGTTGACGTTGCCTGTGACCGGAGGCAGGTCTCCTGGCTCCCGGATTCGCCCGTCCGCGCCTTCCCGGGGGGCTGTCGCTCCCCAGTGGCTGCCATGCGGACTGGCCTAGCCGGTCACAGTGGCGGGACCGCGCCGGATTCACACCGGACTTCCCTAGAACCACCGGTCGCGGCCAAGAATACACGCGCCTCAAACTGCCCAACCTCGGCCCCATTCCGGCGTTCCCAACGCAAATGACTCGAAATCTCAAGGGGGATTCGCGATGAAGAACGCAATTTTCACGGTGGCGCTGGCAGCGATGCTGACCGTGCCGGGCGCCGCAATGGCGGCGCCGACGAAGGCCGACACGAAGGCGGCGTCCGCCGAGTGTCACGCCCTGCGCGAGGCGGCCGGCAAGGAGAACTTCAAGGCCACCTACGGCAACATGGGCAAGTGCGTGTCGCAGAAGTCGCGCGAGGAGGCCCGCGAGCGCAAGGCGTCGCGCAAGGCCGCCAAGGAGGCCTGTGAGGCGCAGGGCCTGAAGGGCAAGGAGAAGGCCGCGTGCGTCCGCGAGACGGCCAAGGAGGAGAAGGCCGAGAAGGACGCCAAGGACGAGAAGCGCATCAACGCGTCGAAGGCCTGTCGCGCCGAGCAGAAGGACGACCCCGACACGTTCGCCGCCACCTACGGCGACGGCAAGAACGCGTTCGGCAAGTGCGCGTCCGCGAAGGCGAAGGCGCAGAACGACGACGAGACTGACCAGGACTCGTAGCTGCCCCAAACGCACGGATGCGAACGCGAAGGGCGTCCAGGCGGCTGGGCGCCCTTCTGCGTTTCAGGGAAGAACTGACTCCGGCTAGGAGCCTCTAAACTCAGCGGCCGCGCCGCCATCGTCTAGGGGACTAGGACGCCGCCCTCTCACGGCGGAAACCGGGGTTCGAATCCCCGTGGCGGTACTTGGAAGCCCCGCTCCACGAGCGGGGTTTCGTCGTTTCGGAGCCGGTGCGCGCCAGTGGCGTCGCCCGGAGGGCAGGTTTCTGTAACCGAACCCGCCCGCAGCCTCCGCCGTATTGGAAGTGGTGCGACAAATGATCAGAAGCCGCCCGCGAATGGATGACAGGGCACTCGACTGCAATTTGTTCTCGATCGCACCAGCCGCCGTTTCGACCCGCCCCACGGACGCGTTGACCTGGTGCCCCGCGAAGCACGCAGTGCGCGCGTTCGCATGTTGACTTCTACGAGCGCGCGATCGAAGATGGGGTGGCACGGAGCTACCCAGGCGCCGTCTAATCGAAAGGTCGTCCTATGGTCGGTTCGAGACTGCTTCGTGTGGATGGTCGGGTCGTGTTGACGGTGGGCACGGCGGCGCTCCTGCTCCTGGTCACCCTTCTGAGCGGGCTCCCAGCAGTGGCAGACGCGAAACCTCGGAAGGCCGCTGCGGCAGCGCAACTCGCGGAGCCCGACTTGGACGGCGACGGCATCGCCGACGACGTCGACAACTGCCCTGGGCACCCGAATCCCGATCAGTCAGACGCCGACAACGACACAGAAGGCGACGTGTGCGACTCGACGCCGGAGCCTGACGGGGACGGTGATGGCAGTGCGGACAATGTCGACAACTGCCCGTCGCACCCGAACCCCGATCAGATTGACTCGGACGGCGACGGGGTCGGTGACGCCTGCGACGAGCAACAGCCCCCGCCGGGGCCGGATTACGACGGCGACGGCGTGCCCGACGAATACGACAACTGCCAGATCTACTGGAACCCTAGCCAGGAGGACGTCGACCAAGACGGCCTCGGCGACTCCTGCGACGAGAACAACGGCGGACCCGGCGGGGGTGGAGACGGCGACAGTGACGGCGACGGCTACGTAGACACCGGCGACAACTGCCCATCAGCGCCGAACTTTGACCAGAGCGACATCGACGGTGACGGAACAGGCGACGCTTGCGATCCATTCGATGACCGGGACGCTGACCAGGATGGCGTCCTTGACGCTCAGGACAACTGCCCCTCCGATCCGAACGGCGACCAGGGCGATGTCGACGGAGACGGAGTCGGTACCGCCTGCGACAACCTAGAACGGCCGCGGATGGCGGCAGATTGCAACAAGAGCGGCTGGACAGCGTTCAACGGCATATACACCTTTAGGAGCCAGCGCGAGTGCGTAAAGCAGGTTCCGCGCGGGAAAGACAAGCGCGCTTAGACGGCTCGTTGACCGCGCGGTGGTGGTTCGACCATGACTGACCGCACGCGGCGTAGGAAACCGCGTCTCAACGCGCGGGTCCGAAAGGCGAAGGTCAAGCTGCGCTGAGCGCCGTAGGCCGTCCCGGCCTCGGCCAGCCTCTAGAGCTCGGTCATCCGATCGGGCTCGCCACGCAGCGGTAGTTGAACCCTGGGTTGTGGCTGGAGGCGACGTTGGTGAGGACGCCGCTGTCAGACATGGCCCAGTAGGCAGTCGGTTGGTTCGAGCTGAACGACGCGATGTCGGCGGTCCACTCCCGCCCGTCCGCCACCGAACCGAGCGTGACGTTCGGCTGCAACCGCAGGGCGTTCAGCTCGTTCAACGTGGGCATGCGCCGCCCGGCCGCCGCGCACGTCTCATGAGCAGCGGAGAACGGAGTGGTCCTGGGCCGCCCGGCCGACTCGAAACAGGCACCCGCGAGCGCGATCGTGTCGTCGGGGCAGCGCAGCATCAGCGCCGCGGCCTCGAAGCCGTCCACCTGGTCCGCGTCGCCCGCTGTGTCGGCGGCGTCGGCCTGATCGGCCGTGTTCGCGTGTCCCGCGGTGGTCGCGTGTCCCGCGGTGGTCGCGCTGCCCGCGGTGGTCGCGCTGCCCGCGGTGGTCGCGCTGGCCGCGGTGGTCGCGCTGGCCGCGGTGGTCGCGCTGGCCGCGCTGGCCGCGGTGTCCGCGGCGGCGGCCAGTGGCACCTTGCCGATCGTGGACTCGTTGATCTCAGTGCCCGTCAGAGCGTTCTCCTTCACCTTCCGGGCCGAGATCGTCCGGTGCTTCAGCTTCTTGCCGGCGATCGATTTCTTCTTGATGTCAGCGCCGTCGATCTTGATCGCGGCGTACGAGAAGCCGCCCAGGGCCACGAACACGGCGAGGGTGGCCATCACATTTGCGTAGGTCAGTGCCGAACGGATGCGAGTCGTCATGAGCACAGGCTATGGCACTACCAGGCTAATTCTGGTGCTTCAACGTGACGCTCGCGCTGTAGCGGCAGTCACCCTCCTGCGACGTCGCGGTGAACAGCCCCTTGCCGTCCGCGCCGAGGTAGCCCTGTGGCGGCTTCTCAATCGGGTACTTGGTCGACTTGAAGGTGACCTTGTTCTCGGTGATCTGGATGTTGCTGGGGTCGAACTTGCCCTTCGGGAAGATCTTGTGGGAGTCGGCACTGCCGTCATTGCCGCAGGTGGGTACCGAGTACCAGTTCAGAAGCCGCAGATCCTTTGAATCGTGGTGCCACGACATGGTCACCGAGTTGCTGCAGTACTCGCCTTGCCAGCTACCGCCTTTTACCCTCGCGGCCGACGCCGACTCCGGCACGTCGAAGCCGCAGGCCTCGAAGTTGGCCGTCTTCTTGCCGGGCTTGAGCAGCTCGACACGTTCGCCCTTTCCCTTGATGTGCAGAGCGCCGGCCGCTGCGTTGACCTTGTAGACGCCCTTCTTGACGGCGAGCCCGAAGCGGCCGTCCTTGTCTGTCTTGATGCGGTAGGTCTTGGGGCCCTCCGCCGTGACCTTGACACCCTTGAGCGGCAACCGCTGGCATGACTTCTCGCCGGCGCAGCTCAACATCACGCGACCCTCGATCACTCGCTTCGCGTTGTCCACCGTGAGATAGCTGTAATCGATCTTTTCGACGTGGAACTCGCCGTAGTAGTCCTTACCGGGCGCAATGTCGAGCGTGCCCTCATTACCGCACGACCGTGCCTGCACGCCGATCGTCTTCGGGGCACCGAGCGCGGCCAGCGGGAGCTTGAAGACGATCTCCTTGCCCGATGTAGTCGCCTTGCCCTGACCCCTCACCTCACCCGCGTGCGGGAAGGGGCCGTTGTATCCGTCAACCTCGTACACCCGCCCCGTCGTGTCGACCGTCAGCTCGGGGTTGGACTTCGAGTTGCCCTTCGTGTTGATGCTGAGATACGCGACGCCGCGCTCGCCCTGGGTGCCGCGCAGCCCGACGGTCGCCACCAGCGACTTCGCCGTCTTCTCGACCTCGAACGCACGGATGTCGCATCGCGCGTCGGTTTCGTCGCCCCAGCTGCTTCCCGTGGATTTCTCGTCCTTGACCGAGTCCTCATCCGCGGCGAGAGCGCCGGCGGCGACCGTAGCGACACCGATCGTGGCCCACAGGGTGACGCGAAGCGCCGGGTTCATCGATGACTCGGAAGTCCGGCGCACGCGAGGTCATGGTGTGTCATGCAACCCCAACGTACCTGCGCTTTGCCAGATCCGCCAGGCGTTCGCTCAGCTCACTCAGTCGGCTCCTCGAAGGTCCAGGGCTGCGAGGAGACCGCCCGGCAGTACGTGATGACGCCACCCGCGACGTTGAACCGGGGCACAGCCTGCGCCTGCCACGTCCCACCCGCCTGCGAGATCACCCAGGCGCCCGACGAATCGGTGAGGTCCGAGCCGTTGAACACCGGCTCTCCCGAGCTGATCTCGTACAGCTCGATCAAGCGGCCCGGCTCGCACGCCTCCACGTCCGAGAACAGGACCCCGCTGAACACCCCGTCGTGCGACCCGCCCGAGAGCGTCACGAAATCGGCCGGGACGGGCACCGTTGCCTTCTGGCACACCCAGTTGCCGATCCGCGTCTGCGGCGCCGTGACCTTGAAGCCGGTGGTCAAGGCCGGGATGTCGGCCAGAGCGATCGTGAACGTTCCGGAGCGGGAGGCTACGATGGTGTGGAACGGGGCGGAGCTGCCCGGCGCATACAGCCCGACGGTTCGAGCGCGCTGGCACTGCGGGTAGCGGCTGCTCGTCAGGTGGCCCCTGATCGTCTGCGCGTCGCCCCCGTCGAGCGCGATCTGCATGGGGGATTGCTGGACCTTCGCGTCCGCGGCGGCGGGGATCGAGAAGACGCAACACAGCGCGACGAGGGAGATACGACGGAGGGCAGTCATGGGCCCAGTGTCCGTGCGAATGAGGCCCACGTCAAACAATCGTCGAGGCCGGGCCGCTGACCGCCCGAGTTCCGAGGCGGCGGCGCTACCAGGTGCCGTCGTCGGGACAACCGCCCTCGCTGGCGGTCGTGCATGCCCGAGTGGTGCTGCTGTCCGAAGCCTTGGCGATCGCGAATGTGTTTCCGGTCCGCGAATAGCCCACGATCGTGTAAGCGTCGTCGGTGCCCGTGATCGACACGGCGCCCTGCTTCTTCGCAATGGCGTCGGTCAGTTCCACGCCGGGCTTCGCGTCAACGTCTGCGAGCTCGGCCTGCGTGTCGCACTGGGCGTAGTCGTTGTTCTCCGTGTAGCACGACTCGACGGCGGAGACCACGTTCCGCGCGGCGGACTTCGCCTCCGCGTCCTGGCTCTTCTTCTGCTCCCCGAGGAACGTGGGCAGGGCAATGGCGGCGAGAACGCCGATTACCTGGACCACGACGAGCAGCTCCACCAGGGAGAAGCCGTCTTCCTTCCGAAAGCGCGCGCACGTAAGCCGCATAGGCCGCTGTATCGGGTTTGGCGGGTTGCCACTTGAATAACGACGCCAAAGTGTTCAACGCACGGCCAAAAACCTGCATGATCGCCCCCATAATGGGGACATCGCGCGCGCCGATTCGCGCTTAGCGCGTTGGCGCGTCTGTGTGCTCTACGTCAGGGTCGACTTCGCTGGCGCGGTGCTCGTGCTCGACCGCCTTGGCGAACTCGCGCTCGGCCTGCGCACGATGCTGCTCCGCGCTCTGCCGGAGCTCGCCGGCCTCCTCGCGGCGGCCCTCGAGGCGACGCTCGCGCTGCTTGCGCACGAGAGCGAGCACGATCAGGGCGAGTAGCACGACGCCCACGACTATGAGTACGACCTCCATGCCTCTCCCTCCGGTGTCGGGGTGAGGAGAGGGTTCCCCGAGTGGCGCGCTTCTATGCGGAGCTGCGCTCCACCTCGGACACCCGGAATTCCTTCGGGGCGCCCTGCGCCCTCAGCCGCTTGGCCTTCCCGACGCCGAACGCCTGGGGGTCGAGGCTCTCGCAGCTCGCCTGCGAGACCAGCACCTGCTGCGGCTTGGCCGCCTCGACGACCCGGGCCGCGATGTTCACGTCCACGCCCAGGTAGTCGCCCCCGATCTTGCGCGGCTTGCCGGCGTGGACGCCCGAGCGCAGCCGCGGCCGGTGCCCCTCGACGTCGATCGCCTCCATCGCGTCGCGTGCGTCGAGCGCGGCGTTGACCGCATCGCTCGACCGCTCGAACACCGCCATCGCGCCGTCGCCCAGGTGCTTCACGACGGCGCCGTCGTGCGCGGCGATCGCCTCGTCGAGCGCGTGACCGACCTCGCGCAGCAGCCGGATCGCAGCCTCGTCGCCCACCTCGAGCGCCCATGACGAGAACCCCACGAGGTCCGTGAACAGCAGTGCGCCCTCGTCGGTCCCGCGGCCGCGGCCCGCCTTCTCGGAGAGGCTCTGCCACACCTGGAGCGTGCCGAGGCCGAGTTCGTGCGCCACGCTCGGACGGTCGGCACGCCCGAGCGCCGCCACCTGGCGGGCGATCACCTCCGGGGGCGCGTCGCCGCCGGTGGAGAGCGGATCGCCGAAACGCTCGTCGCCGGGGAGCCGCTTCCGCAGCCAGCGCGCGACCGCGAGAAGCGACGGCGCGCTGTCCGCCTGGACCGCCGCGGCGCGTAGGCGGGCGAGCCGCTTGTCGTCGGCCTCGCGTCGGCTTTCGAGCTGCTCGCTCATGCGCGAGAAGGCTGTCATACGCCTCACGCGGGCGCGCGCTCGCGCGTGGTGGCCCATTCGGCCAGGCATTTCAGCGCGATTTCAAGCGTGGGCGGCGCGGGCCCGATGCGTTTCCCATGCATCTGCTGCTCGTGCTCGTCCCTGTCATCGCGTCCACCGCGTGGCTCGCCATGGACGCTTCCAAGCGCGACTGGACCGGGAACTCGTTCGCGCGCAACGTGCCGAGCTGGGTCGCGGGTTCGCTACTGCTGTGGCCGCTCGTCTTCCCGATGTACGTCTTCGTGCAGCGCAAGAAGGCGCCGCTGCTCGAGTCCGCGAAGCCCGCGCCCGCCGCCGCGGTGGCCGTCCCGGTCGCCGAGCAGCGCGGCCCGGCCGTCGAGCACTTCGAGTTCGGCGAGCCGAACCCCGACCCCGTGGTCGAGTTCGAGCCCGAGCCCGAGTCGGTCGTCGAGGCGCCGCCCGAGCCGGACGTCGAGCCGGTCGTCGAGGTCATCTCGGATCCCGAGCCGGAGCCGGAGCCGATCGTCGAGTTCGCCCCGGAGCCGCAGCCCGACCCGGTCGAGCTGACGCCAGAACCTGACCCCGTTGCCGAGCTCGAGGTCGAGCCGGAGCCGCAGCCCGACCCCGTCGTCGAGTTCGCTCCCGAGCCCGACCCGGTCGTGGAGTTCGCGCCCGAGCCGGACCCCGTCGTCGAGCTGACGCCAGAACCTGACCCCGTTGCCGAGTTCGAGGTCGAGCCCGAGCCGGAGCCGGAGGCCGCGGAGGCGGTCGCCGAGGCCACGCCCGAGACCGACCCGACTCCGGTTCTCGACATCTCCTACCCGGAGATCCCCGCCGAGCAGGCGCCCCCCGGCCTCTCCGTGGACGCCTTCAAGGACATCAAGCCCTTCACCTTCGGAGGGATCTCGGTCGAGGTCGACCAGCCGGAGCCGCCCGCGGAGGCAGTCGACTCGCCGGAGGACGAGCCCGTCGCCGTGGCCGTCGAGCCCGAGCCCGAGCCCGCGGCCGTCGCGGTCGAGCCCGAGCCCGCGGTCGAGCCCGAGCCGGTGGTCGAGCAGGCCGTCCCCGTCATGGAGCAGGCCCTGCCCGTCGTGGAGCAGGTCGAGCCGGAGCCCGCGCCGGCGATCGAGCTGGAGCCGATCACCTACCCGGGTCTCGAAGAGCCGGTCCCGTTCCCCGAGCCCGAGCCTTTCCCCGAGCCCGAGCCTTTCGCCGACTTCGAGCCCGAGCCCGACGTGGAGCCGCTGGTGGCGAGCACCGCCGACGAGACCCCGAAGAAGAAGCGCGGACTTCGTCTACCGAGCGTGGGCCTCAAGGGTCCGAAGCTCTCTCTTCCGCCGCGTCTCCAGGGCCCGCTGACCGAAGTCGAGCGCAAGATCGCCCTCGGGTCGGTCCTGGCGATCGTCGTGGCCGGCGCACTCGGGTTCATGAGCGCCCCGTCGGAGGTCGAGCAGGCACCGCCGCCGCCCCCGCCGCCGGCCGTCGCGCCCTGACGCCCCGGTCCCGGTAAGCGCGGCGACGCCGAGCTTTTCGCTCGCCCAATCCTGCGCTAGATTCGGCGCATGGACGCGCCCCGCTCGGAGACCCTGAAGGCCTCGCCACGGATGTTCGAGTCGGACCTGCTCGACCGGCTCTCACGCGTGCATCCGGTCGTGCCGGTCGTGATCTTCCTACCCGCCATCACCTTCCTCGCCTTCAGCGCCGCGGAACGGCTGGGCGTGTGGGAGACGTTCGCCTGGATCGGTGGCGGCTACCTCTTCTGGACCCTCTTCGAGTACTGGCTCCACCGGATCGTCTTCCACTTCGAGCCCGAGCGGGGCGTCGGGGCGCGGCTCCACTGGATCATGCACGGGGTCCACCACGACCATCCGAACGACCCCATGCGGCTGGTCATGCCGCCGTCGGTGAGCATCCCGCTCGCCGCGATCCTCTATCTCGCCTTCTACCTCGTGCTCGGCAGCACATACGCGCTCGGCTTCGGCGCCGGCTTCCTGGGCGGATACCTGCTCTACGACATGACGCACTACCACGTCCACCACCACAAGCCGAAGACGCGGCTCGGTAGGCGCCTGCGCGCGCTGCACATGCGCCACCACTTCCAGGACGACACCCGTGGGTTCGGCGTCAGCGCGCCGTGGTGGGACTACGCCTTCGGCACCGCTCCGCGCGGCCGGCGCGCCCGCTGAGCCGCCCGGTCTCGCTCTCGCCCGCCGACCTCTCGGCCGTCCAGGCCGAGCAGGGCCCCGTGCACATGCATGTCGGCGGCGTGCTCGTGCTGGGCGGTCGCGTCTCGGAGGCCACCGTCGTCCGCCGCATCGCCGAGCGCATCCACCTGATCCCGCACTACCGCATGCGGCTGGTCCCGAGCGCGCCCGGCGGCCTCCTCAATCCCGTCTGGGAGGACGATCCGGCGTTCGACCCGGCCCGGCACGTGCGCACCGTCCCGTGGCCCGACCCGGGCGGCGATGCCGAGTTGGGCCGGGTGATGGGCGCCGAGATGTCGGAGCGCCTCGACCGCTCGCGCCCGCTGTGGGAGATCGTCGTGGTGGACGACGCGTCGCGCGGCCGCACCGCACTCATCGTGAAGATGCACCACGCGCTCGTGGACGGGATCGCCGCGATCGGCGTCGGCACGATCATCTTCGACCCCACTCCGGAGCCCCTCGACCTGCCCCCGCCGAGCGGGCCGCCCGAACAGCAGCAGCGGGTCTGGCTCGAGGAGCTGACGCGGCTGATGCCGCAGCTCCCGGCCGCACGCCGGCTCGAGATGGTCGAGCCGCTCATGCGGCGCGTGCCGCCCGAGCTCGTGCCCGACCGCCGTGCGCTCCAGCGGATGGCGGCGGCGCAGTTCGACGTCCCGCGGCGACTCGCGCGGAGCGCGGTCGAGCGCGCCCGCCGGCTCGACCCGCGCCAGGCGCACCGGCGGGTGGCCGAGGGAGTCGAGCTCGTCCGCGACCTCGCGCGCGTCCGGCCGGCGGCCCCGGCCACGCGGCTGAACGCCGAGATCGGCCCCGACCGCCTGTTCGCGCTCGGCCGCGCCCGGCTCGACGACGTGAAGCGCGTGCGCGCGGCGACCGGCGCCACCGTGAACGACATCCTTCTGACCGCCGTGGCGCTGACGCTCGGCGAATACCTGGGCGAGGATGCGCCGGAGACCGTGGTCGCGCTCGTGCCGGTGTCGGTGCGAAGCGACGCCCACCAGGGCGAGCTCGGCAACCGGATTTCGACCGTCTTCGTGGACCTGCCGCTCAGCGGTCCGCCACTCGGGCGGCTCGCCGCCATCTCGCACGCGATGCGCGACGTGAAGTCGTCGGCGCAGGTCCGCGCCGGGGCGCTGATCGTGGGCGCCGCCGGGCTGGCGCCACCCCTCGTGTCAGGACTCGCCGCACGCGCGATGGGCGCGCCGCGGATCTTCAACCTCGTCGTCTCGAACGTGCCGGGCCCGCAGCAGACCTTCTACCTCGACGGCGTGCCGTTGCTGGAGGTCTATCCGGCCGTGCCGCTCAACCCGCGCAACCAGGCGCTCGCGGTGGGGATCCTGAGCTACGACGGCGGCGTGTACTTCGGGCTGCTCGCCGACCGCGCCGCACTGCCCGACGTGGCTGACGCGGCCTACGGCCTGGAGGGGGCGGTCGCCCGGCTGGCCGGCTCGGTCGCCTCTTCCTGAGCGCGGCGGCCACGCAGGGGCGCCGCCAGGCACAGAACGAAACCGAGCACCGTCGCGATCCACGCGCCATCGCGGATTTGGGTGGCGATCGAGTCGGCCTGGTCCATCGCCGCGTAGCCGTCCGGCCCGAGGATGTACGCCCAGTCGTGACGGCCGCCGATCAGGTCGAGCTGCTGCACGGGGGCGTCCGCCACGTAGATCGCGACCTCGATCGCCGACGTGGCGGCCCACACGAGGCACACGCCCGCAGCCACCCAGTCGTCGCGACGAAAGAAGAAGTAGGCGGCGACGAGGATCGGCACCGCCACCTGGAGCACGGATCCGGCCAGCATCGTGTTCAGCTCGGACCACGAGTAGGTGAGCATGTGGCCCAGCTCGTGAACCCCGAGGTTCACGTAGGTGAGAAGCGGAATGCGATCGCCCTGCTCGAAGGCGACCCACCACATGGCGAGGACGAGACCAAGCCCCGCGAGCCAGCGGGCGGGCGATCCCGAGTGCGCACGCATGTGCACAAGATCGGCTCATGAGCGTTCCGCGATGACGTTTGCCGCGCGCAATCTGGACGCTATGGTGGATGCCGACTGCGGCTGTGGCGAAATTGGTATACGCGCGGCGTTCAGGTCGCCGTGGGGGCAACCCCGTGGAGGTTCGAGTCCTCTCAGCCGCATTTCGACGTGCTCCCGGGAGAAGATAGGCGCGCATGTTGCGCCGTGTATCCGCCCGGGGGCTCCTCGTCGCCGCCTCGGTCGCGCTCCTGCTCGGAGCGGTCACCCTCTACGTGCGGGGGGCGATCCTCGACCCGCATGAGTTCGCCGACCGGGCCACGGCGACCCTCGAGGACCGCCAGGTCCGCCAGGTCGTCTCCAACCGGATCGTCGACCAGTCGATCGAACAGGGGTCCGCCGAGCTGATCCAGGCGCGGCCGCTGCTCGAGGCCGCGGTCGCGGGAGCGCTCGACACCGGGGCGTTCCAGGCGATCTTCCGGCGCGCCTCCGAGAACGTGCACACCCTGCTCTTCGAACGCGACCGGGGCTCGATCGTGCTCGACCTCGCGGACGCCGGCATCGTCGTCGTCACCGCGCTGAAGGCCATCGCCCCGAAGCTCGCCAAGGAGGTCCCGCGCGACGTCGAGGGCGCCCTGATCGACCTGAGCGACCGTCAGTTCGCGACCGAGCTGCTCGACGTGGCGGGGCGGATCCGCTTCCTCGGGATCGCGCTCCCGCTGCTCGCGCTCATCCTCTTCGCGGCCTCGATGGTCGTCGCGACCGACCGCCGGCGCAACGTCGTCGAGGGCGGCATCGCGGTGGCGATCGTCGCGGCGCTCGTGGTGGTCGGCCTGATCGTCGCGCGCGCGATCGTCCTGGGGAACATCGAGGACCCGGACTCGCGCGACGCCGCCGCGGCGGCCTGGGACGCGTTCTTCGGCGACCTGCGCACGCTCGCGCTCGGGGCGGGTGCGCTCGGCATCGTCTTCGCGGCCACGGCGGCCTCCGTGATCGCGCGCGACGAGGTCGAGGACTGGGTCGTTCGCTTCCGCCGCATCGTCACCACGCAGCCCCAGACCCGCCTCTGGCGCCTCGCCCGCGCCCTCGGGATCGCCGCCATCAGCCTGTTCGCAATCCTGCGCCCCGAGGCCGCCGTCGAGGTCGCCGTCGTGATCGCCGGCGGCTACGGGCTCTTCTTCGGTGTCGGCGAGCTGCTCCAGGTCGTGGCACCGCCGCGGCGCGGTGGCCTCGGGTCGCGCGACATCGACGTCGACATCGACATGCCCGACATCTCGAGGCGGGCGTTCGTGATCGCCGGCGTCGTCGCGATCGGGGTCGTCGTGACCGCGGTTGCGATCGCCTCCGAGGACGAGGCGCCGCCCCAGGTCGTCGCGCGCCCCGACCGCCAGGTCACCGTCTGCAACGGCCACGGGGAGCTATGCGAGCGGCCACTCAACCAGGTGGTGTTTGCGGGCACGCACAACTCGATGTCGGCGGCCGACGAGCGCGGCTGGTACCTGGCCGGGCACCGCGGCGGGATCGCCGCACAGCTCGACTACGGCGTACGTGCGCTACTGATCGACACGCACTACGGGATCCGCGACGGCGAGGGCAACGTCCGCACCGATCTCGAGCGCGAGGGGACGAACCGGGCGAAGATCGTCGAGGCGGTCGGCGAGGACGGGGTCGCGGCGGCGGAGCGGCTCGTCGGCCGGGTCGGCTTCGGCGCGCTCGAGGGCGACGTCGGGATCTACATGTGCCACGTGCTGTGCGAGCTCGGCGCCACGCCGCTCGCGGACGGCCTCACGGCGATCCGCACGTTCCTCGACGAACACCCGGACGAGTTCGTGATCCTGTTCATCCAGGACGCGGTCAGCGCACCCGACACGGCCGCGATGTTCGACCGCGCCGGCCTCACCCGGTACGCCTACTCGCACGCCCGCACCGAGCCCTGGCCATCCCTGGGCGAGCTGATCGGAGCCGACCGGCGCCTCCTGGTGCTCGCCGAGGAGAACGCGCGCGACGGGCCCGCCTGGTACCACGAGGGCTTCGATCTGACCCAGGAGACCCCGTACCGCTTCAACTCGCTTGCGGCGCTCGGGCGGCCCGAGAGCTGCCGGCGCAACCGCGGGTCGGCCTACAGCCCGCTGTTCCTGATGAATCACTGGATCGAACGTCCGAACCCCTCCCCCAGCCTCGCCGCCAAGGCCAACGACCGCGACCTGCTGGTCAGGCGCGCTCGACGGTGCGCCAGGGCGCGGTCCCTCTTGCCGACGATCGTGGCGGTGGACTTCTACGACGAGGGCGGGCTGCTCGGCGCAGTGGACGAGCTCAACCGCGTCTCGGCCCGCTGACGCGACCGGCCGCCGAGCGCGCCGAGGGCGACCCCGAAGCCCGTGGTCAGCACGACGAGCAGGGCGTCGGGCTCCGGCAGGTGCGCCTTGCGCTCCATCCCGGTGGCGGCGTCGGCCGCGAGGATGAACGTTCCGAAGAGGATCCCCCCGGTGAACCCGCGCATCGCGCCCTCCGCCGCACCGAGGTGCTCCTTCCCGGCGAAGTAGCCGCCGCCGATGCCGATCGGGACCGCCAGCACGAGGTAGCCGATCTCGGATAGCCCGAGAACGACGCCGGTGACGATGCCGAAGAGCGCGGGCACGAAGATCGCGAGCACGATCTGCAGAACCGGCCCATGTGACTCGAACAGCTTCGGCTGGCGCATCCCGTGACATTCAACCGGTTCTCAGGGTCGCGGGCGACAGGTCTCCTCGCCACGGCTCAGCGCCGTGACGATCTCGGCGGTGTTCACGGCCATCGCGCCGAGGTAGGTCGCGGCCGGCTCGGGCGGCTTCGCCAGCGCGTCGGACCACAGCCGCGTGACACCGCTATCCCCGCCATTTCTGCCCGCCGCGGTGATCCGCGTGCCGTAGCGGTCGTCGAAGTAGGCGAACCCGTCGTGCCAGGCGGCCAGCCGCGGCAGGGGCGGCTCGACCAGCGACAGGCAGATCGCGATGTCCTCGTGGAGGCGCCGCAGCCGCTCGAGGAAGTCCGCCGTCGCGGCCTCGTAATAGCCGGCGCCGTCGACGTCGACCCGGGCGAGCTCGTTGCGGATCTCCTTGGCCGCGCTCTGCACGCGCACCGGGTCGTGCCACCAGTGCGGGTCCGTTCCCAGCGGGTCGATGCGCGGCAGCAGCGCGAGCACGCGCTCCGCCCCCGACTCCGCCCACGCGTCGAACCCGCCCCCGGCGCGGACCACGAGATCGGCGTCGCGCAACGCGGCGAGGTCGCGCCCGTCGGGCCGCCACCCGTGCGGGTAGGTCGCGGGTGGCACCAGGGCGGTCACCTCGACGCGCGCGCCGCCCGCGTTCCTGACGATGTCGGCGACGGGCCCGGTGGTCGCGACGACCGTCACCGTCCCCTCGCCGCGCGTGGCGCGGTCACTGCCGCAGCCCGCGGCCGCCGCGACTGCGGCGACGAGGCAGGCGGTTGCACCGAGCCGCACCATCGAGGGGGGCGATGATTCCAGCCTCCGTGCGATCCAGTCGTTCCTCTAGCCTCCCGGCGTTGTGAAGCCCAACCTGGTCAAGCGTGGGCCGATGCGCCGTCGCCTGCGGACGCTCCGCCGCCGCCGCGAGGCGATGCTGCTGGATCTCGGCGCGCTCGTGCTCGAGATGCACCGCCACGGCCGGTTCCTGCCTGACAGCCTCCAGCGGCGCGCCGCCGAGGCGGTCGGCACGGACGCCGAGCTGCGCTCCCTTTCGCGCTCGCTCGACGCGGGCGACGGCACGCCCGACCTGGTCGCCGCCGGCGTCGCGGGGAACTGCGACCGCTGCGGCGCGCTGCACACGCTGGGCGCCTCTTACTGCTCTCAGTGTGGAAACGAGCTGACCTCGGGCGTGCTGCCGCGCAAGGCAGTCCTGGGCCAGGACCCTGAGCTGGCGGGTGCGGCGCCCGTCCCCCGCCGCACGGTGGCCGCGCCCCCCGCGGCCGCGGCCGCGGTCGCCGCCGCCGAGGCGACGGAGGTGATGGAGCCGACCACTCCCGAGGAGACGGCGGCCGAGGAAACGCCGGTAGAGGAGGCGGCGGCCGGGGAAGCGAAGACCGATGCGTCTTCGGACGGCGACGCCGATCCGCCGCCGGCCGCCGGCGCCTTCGAGCCGGAAGCGGAGCCCGCTGCCGCGAACGGCGACGCGGGCAAGCCGCCCCCGGTGGCCCGGCGCGTCCGCGCCACGCGTGTGCGCCAGCGGCTCGACGAGCCGGCCCAGTCGCGCCGCGAGCTTCCGGTGGGGCTGCTCGCCGGTATCGCCGCCGGCCTGCTCGTGATCGTGGTCGGCATCCTCGTGCTCTCGGGCGGGGGCGGCGACGACGAGCCTGACCGGGCGGCCCAGGCACCCGCGCCGGGCGAGCCCGAGCCGCCACCGCCGGACGAGGCCCCGGCACCCGACCAGGCGCCCCCGGACGGCGCGCCCCCGGCGGCACTCGAGCCGGTCGAGGACGTGGAGGCGTCCGATTACGACCCGGCAGGCGACGACGAGGAGCACGGCGAGGAGGCCCAGATGGCGGTGGACGGCGACTCGTCCACGAGCTGGCCCACCGAGGAGTACGACACCGGCGCACTTCAGAAGGACGGCGTCGGCCTGACGCTCACGCCGATCGAGCCGCTGCCCGCGCGGGGGCTCGACCTGGAGACGACGACGCCCGGCTTCGACGTCACGATCTACGGCGCCGAGGATCCGACCCGCCCGGAGTCCATCGACTCCGGCTGGGCCGAGATCGCCAGCGAGGAAGGCATCGAGCGCGAGGGCCGGATCGACCTGGACTCGGCCGGCAGCGACTTCTCGCACTACCTGGTCTGGATCACCGCCCTGCCGGGGGACGACAACAAGGTCGAGATCGTCGAGGCGCAGCTCCTCCGTTAGCGGACGGTGACCGGCGCCTCGTAGGTGGGCGCCGACTCGCTCGTGATCTTCAGCTCGTGCGATCCGGACGGTAGGCCCTCGGTCGAGATCTCGATGCTGCCCGCGCCCGGCCCGACGGTCACCTCTGCCTCGCGGTCCACAAGCTCGACGGTGGCCTCGGCGGAGTCGGAGAAGAGGTAGCGGACGGTGACGGTCTTGCCCTCCACCTCGCCGAGCAGGAATACGCCGCCGCCCGCGCCGGGCTGGGTGTTCTTGCGCGCCTCCGGCTGGGCCAGGTCGAGCTGCGGCGGCGCGCCGAGCGCCTCCGCCCGGCCGTCCGCGGGCGGAACGGCGAAGCCGCTTCCCGGCTCTCCCTCTGGCACGACCGCCACCTCGAGTGCCGCGCCACCGCCACCCTCGCCTCCGGTGGGCCCGTCCCCACTGGTGACCGCCACCGCGATCACTGCCGCGGCCGCGGTCGCGGCGACCGCGGGCAGCGCGATGCGAAGCGATGGCAGCCGCCGCCGGCCCGGCTCGCGCAGCCACCCCGCGGCGCGCTCGTCGAGCTCGCGCGCGAACTCGGGGCGCGGCTCGGCGCGCATCGCGTGGATCTCGCGGCCGATCTCCTCGTGCTCGCGGTCGTCCGTCATCGCATCGTCTCCCTCAGCTTGGCGACCGCGCGCGACAGGCGCGTCCCCACGTTCGACTCGCTGATGCCGAGCACCGTCCCGATCTCGGCGTTGGCGAGGCCCGCTTCGAACTTGAGCCCGATGAGCTCGCGCTGCTCGGCGCTGAGCTCGCCGAGACCGACCGCGAGCGCGGCGCGGCGCACGGCCGCCTCCGCGGTCGGATCGCCGGCCGGCGGCCCCGGATCCTCGGGCTCGGCGACCGGTTGGGTCCGCGCCCGGCGGCGCAGCTCGTCATAGGCCGCGTTGCGCGCGATCCCGAAGAGCCACGCCCGTGCGTTGCCGCGGTCGGCGCGGAATGACGAGCGGCGCCTGAACGCGCGCTCGAAAGCAGCGGCGGTGACCTCCTCGGCCGCGCCACGGTCGCGGACGAGGCCAGCGACATACGCATAGACGTCGTCGCGGCTCGACCGGTACAGCGACTCGAAGTCGATTGTCTCACCGCCACCTCTACGGCTCACGGCACTCCGGCGTCACAGGCGCGCCGCGAGGCGCGAGGCGTTCATGTGGGCGGTCGCTTCGATCGAGATCATGGGGTTGACGCCCGATGCCGACGGGAAGCACGACGCGTCGCAGACCACGAGGTTGCGCACGTCCCAGGTCTCGCCTTCGGGGTTGCACGCCGACATCCCGGCGTCGCCGCCCATGCGCGCCGAGCCCATGATGTGGAACGAGCCCATATTGAGCCGACCTGCGTCCCAGCCCGCGGCGTCGGCGGCGCGCATGAAGTCCTCGCGGCCGCCGTTCGACCCGGGGTCGTAGGAGACCCAGCGCGAGTGCGACGAGTAGATCCGGCGCGCGCCCCCGGCCTCGAGGATCTCGGCCGCGCCCTCGATGCCGCGGCGCATGTGCCCCCGGTCGTACTCGGATAGCGCGTACTTCACGACCGGCTGGCCGTCCCGGCCGACCCGCACCTCACCCGAGTCGCGGTCCCTCACGAGCGCGCCGATCCCGAACGTGTTCGGCAGCGCCTCGAGCAGCTCGGCATGCGCCCGCGCGCTTCGCCACGGCGCGAAGGCAACGATCAGACTCGGGTTGAGCGCGGCGGTCTCGTATTTCAGGCCGTAGCCCCCGTCGAGGTGGCGGTGCTCGTCCGAGTAGAGCGCCTGCATCGTCCCGTACCAGGGACGAATCTCCTCGTCGAAGATCCCGAACACGACCGACACCGGATGCAGCCGCAGGTGCTTGCCGATGTTGCGGTTCGCGAGGCCCGAGCGCTTGAGCAGGGCGGGCGTGTGGATCGCGCCGCACGCAGCCACGACGGCGCGCGCCGAGACGGTCACGCGGTATCCGTCGGCCGAGCGGGCCTCCACCCCGCGCACCTCGCCGGCGTCTACCCGCACGCGCTCGGCCGCCGTCGCGGTGACGATCCGCGCCCCGGCCTTCTGCGCGTCGACCAGCCAGGTGACCGCGGTCGACTGCTTCGCCCCGAGCGGGCAACCCATGCCGCACTGGCCGCATCGCGCCCCCTGGTCGCAGCCGCGCACGTTGCGCGGCATCCGGTCCCAGTGCCAGCCGAGCTGCTCGAGCCCGCGCAGCATCACCTCGTCGCGCGGTGATGCGGTCGAATGCTCGTGGTTCACTCCCAGCCGAGTGCAGACCGCGTCGAGGCTCGCGGTGTACTCGTCCCCGGCGAAGGCCTGCGCGCCGAGGCCGGCCCACTCCTCGCGCACGTCGTCCGGCGTGCGGAACGACGTCGAGTAGTTGACGACCGTGCCGCCGCCGACCGTCGCGCCGGCCAGCAGCCCGAGGCTCTGGTCGTCGGTCGCCGAGGCGCCGCCGTTCATGTACATGCGCGCGAACCCGTCGAACTCGCCGCCGTCGAAGTCCCTCGCCGAGTAGTACTCCCCCGCCTCCAGCACGACCACGTCGAGCCCAGCCGCGGCCAGCACGCCGGCCGCCGTGCCGCCGCCCGCGCCGGAGCCGACCACGCACACGTCGCACTCGAGGTCCATGTCCTCGCTCGGGCGGGCCGGATGGAGCTCAGGGGCCGGCGCGTCGCTCACCTTGCCGAGCGGACCGGGGTAGCCGATCGCGTCCCAGACCGGGTTGCGGCCGTTCTCGCCCGGCAGCATGTAGTAGGTCAGCAGCGCGCCCTTGCGAAGCGCCTGGAACGCAGCGCGGCGCTGGGTGACGCCGCTGTCGCACCAGGAGAGGAGAACCTGCTCGCGCTGCTCGGGCGACAGCGAGCTGAAGCGGCGCAGCCCGCCCCCGCCGAGCGCGGTCAGAAGACGGGTGTCCCACAGCGACATGAGCTGCTGGAACTGCTTGCGCTCCGACTCCCGCGGGTTCTTCGCCACGGCATCGGCGACCGCCTCCGGAACGCCCATCGCGGACGCCGACGGGAGCCCGTCCACGCCGGGCGCGAACGCATCGCAGATGGCGGCGAGAGCGCGCTGCTGCCGGGAGCTCACGCTGGCGATCCTAACCGTGTGCTACCTTGCCGCGGCGTCATTCTCCAGCAAGTTGATTGACAAGACTAGAAAGGTGAAGAAATTGTCTGGCTCTCTCAAGCGTTTGGCTCTCGCGACCGCCCTCCTCGCCCTGACGGTGGGCGTCGCCGCATGCGGCGGGACCGGCAGCGCCTCCGGCGGTGACGGCAGCGGCGGCTCGCTCACGCTCGTCGCCTACTCCACCCCGCAGGAGGCCTACGAGGAGATCATCCCGGCCTTCAACGAGACGCCTCCCGGCAAGGACGTCGGGTTCGACCAGTCCTACGGCGCGTCCGGCGACCAGTCGCGAGCGATCGTCAGCGGCCTCGAGGCCGACCTGGCGGCGCTCTCGCTCGAGCCCGACGTCACGAAGCTCGTGGACGAGGGGCTCGTGCCCCAGGACTGGAACCAGGACAAGTTCGACGGGTTCGTGACGAACTCCCTCGTGGTGTTCGCGGTCCGCAAGGGCAACCCCGAGAACATCCAGACCTGGGACGACCTCGTCACGGGCGACGTGGAGATCATCACGCCGAACCCGTTCACCTCGGGCGGCGCCCAGTGGAACCTGATGGCCGCATACGGCGCGCAGCTCGAGCAGGGCAAGTCCGAGGAGGAGGCGCTCGAGTTCCTCTCCCAAATCCTCGAGAACACGCCCGTCCAGGACAAGTCCGCGCGCGAGGCGCTCCAGACGTTCGTCGGCGGGAAGGGCGACGTCCTCCTCTCCTACGAGAACGAGGCGATCGCAGCCCAGCAGGCGGGCGAGGAGCTCGACTACGTCATCCCCGAGGAGACGATCCTGATCGAGAACCCGGTGGCCGTCATCGACGGGGCCGATCCGAAGGCGCAGGCGTTCCGGGACTTCCTCTTCACCGAGGAGGCGCAGCGGATCTTCCAGTCCAAGGGCTATCGCCCGGTGCTGAAGCAGCTGCACGACGAGGAGCGCTTCCCGACGCCGGAGAAGCTCTTCGAGATCGGCGAGTTCGGCGGCTGGGACAAGGTCCGCGCCGAGTTCTTCGACCCGGAGAACGGCTCGGTCGCCCAGATCGAGGAGGAGCTGGGTGTCAGCACTTCCGGCTAGCGCAACCATGGGGCGCCGCTTCGGCGGCGCCCCGCTGGGCCTGGGCATCGCGACTGGCTACCTCAGCGTGATCGTCCTGATCCCGATGGCGGCCGTCGTCATCAAGTCGACCGAGCGCGGCTGGTCGGGCTTCTGGGACGCCGTCTCCTCTCCGCAGGCCGTGGCGACCCTGAAGCTGACCGTGATCTGCTCGCTGATCGTGGCCGTGATCAACGTGGTCATGGGCACGGTGATCGCCTGGGTCCTTGTCCGCGACAAGTTCCGCGGCAAGGCCGTCGTCAACTCGCTGATCGACCTGCCGTTCGCGCTGCCGACGATCGTCGCCGGCCTCACCCTGCTCGCGCTCTACGGGCCGAAGAGCCCGTTCGGGTTCTCGGTCGCCTACACCCAGATCGGCCTGGTCATGGCCCTGCTGTTCGTGACGCTCCCATTCGTCGTGCGCGCGGTCCAGCCGGTCCTGATCGAGCTCGACCGGGACATGGAGGAGGCGTCCGAGTCGCTCGGGGCGTCGCGCCTCACGACGTTCCGCCGCATCGTCCTCCCCAACCTCCGCCCGGCGATCCTCGCCGGCGCCGGCCTGGCGTTCGCCCGCGCGATCGGCGAGTTCGGCGCCGTCGTCCTGATCTCGGGGAACATCCCGTTCGAGACCCAGGTCTCGTCCGTCTTCATCTACACCCAGGTCGAGAGCGGCAACCTCTCGGCGGCGTCGGCCATCTCGGTCGTGCTGCTGCTGGTCGCACTCGTGGTCCTCATGACGATCTCGGCGGTGCAGCGATGGTCGCGCGTCTAACCGCCCTCGGCTACCTCGGCCTGCTGCTCGCCGCACCGGTGGGAATGATCGCCTACCGCACGTTCGGCGACGGCATCGAGCCCGTCATCGAATCGCTCACGACGCCGGAGGCCCTGCACGCCCTGTGGCTTACGTTCGTGATGGTCGCCGTGGCGGTGCCGCTCAACACCGTCTTCGGGGTCATCACGGCGCTCCTGCTCGCGCGCAAGGAATTCCGCGGCAAGGCGGTCCTCAGCCTCTTCATCGACCTGCCCTTCGCGGTCTCACCCGTCGTCGTCGGCCTCGCGCTGATCCTGGCCTACGGGAACAACTCCGACATCGGCGGCTGGCTGCTCGAGAACGGGATCCAGGTCATCTTCACGCCGCTCGGCATGATCATCGCCACGGTTTTCGTGTCGCTGCCGTTCGTGGTGCGCGAGGTCGTGCCGGTGCTCGAGGAGATCGGCACGGAGCAGGAGGAGGCGTCCGAGACGCTCGGCGCCAATGCGTGGCAGACGTTCTGGAAGGTCACCCTTCCCGCGATCCGCTGGGGCGTCGCGTACGGAGTCGTCCTGACGACCGCCCGCGCGCTCGGCGAGTTCGGGGCGGTCGCCGTCGTCTCCGGAAAGCTCTCGGGCAAGACCGAGACCCTGACCCTGCGGGTGGAGGAGCGCTTCCACCAGTTCGACCTGACCGGGGCGTACGCCGCCTCGCTCGTCCTGGCTCTGATGGCCCTCGCGACGCTGCTCGCGATGAACGTGTTCAAAAAGGAGGACACCTGATGGGAATCGTGGTCGAGAAAGTCTCGAAGAACTTCGGCGACTTCGTCGCCCTGAACGACGTATCGCTCGAGGTGCCGAGCGGCTCGCTGACCGCGCTGCTGGGCCCGTCCGGCGGCGGGAAATCGACCCTCCTGCGAGTGATCGCGGGGCTCGAGCAGCCCGACTCGGGCATCGTCGTGCTCGACGGCCAGGACCTGACCGCCTCGCCCGCCCGGGAGCGCGGCGTCGGCTTCGTCTTCCAGCACTACGCCGCGTTCAAGCACATGACCGTGGCGGACAACATCGGCTACGGACTGAAGATCCGCAAGCGGCCCAAGCCCGAGATCACGAGCCGCGTACGGGAGCTGCTCGAGCTCGTCCACCTGGACGGGTTCGCGCACCGCTACCCCGCCCAGCTCTCCGGCGGCCAGCGCCAGCGGATGGCCCTCGCCCGCGCGCTCGCGGTCGAGCCGAAGGTGATGCTGCTCGACGAGCCGTTCGGCGCGCTGGACGCCACCGTGCGCAAGGAGCTGCGCGCGTGGCTGCGCCGGCTCCACGACGACGTCCACGTGACCACGATCTTCGTGACCCACGACCAGGAGGAGGCGATGGAGGTCGCGGAGCAGATCGTGGTCCTGAACAAGGGCGGGATCGAGCAGGAGGGCGCGCCGCGCGAGCTCTACGAGAGTCCGGCGAACGAGTTCGTGATGGGCTTCGTCGGACCCGTCAACAGAGTCAACGGGCACTACATCCGCCCTCACGACATCGACATCACGATCGACCCCGCCGACGACGGCATCGAGGCGATGATCGATCGAGTCGTGCACCTCGGTTTCGAGGTCCGTGTCGAACTCACGCTGCACGACGGGGAGCGGGCCGCGGTCCAGCTCACCCAGGCCCAGCTAGAGGAGCTCGAGCTGCTCGACGGTCAGATCGTGTGGCTGAAGCCGAACCGCATGCACTCGTTCAGCGCGTAAGCCGGGCGTCCGGGTCCTCCGCCAGCGCGACGATCTCGTCCGGTAGGGACCCCGACGCCACATCGGCGACGGTGACCTGCTCGACGACGGCCCGCAGGTTCGCGCGGACCGCGATCCAGACGTGCTCAAGCGCCTCCGCCGGCCCGCGATAGTGGACCTCCTCGGGCGGCTCGCCGCGCACATGGGCGAGCGGGCCCTCCACCGAGCGCACGACGTCGGCGATGCTGATCTCCTCCGCGTCCTTGGCCAGCCAGTAGCCGCCGTCGCGCCCGCGCTGGCTCCGGACGAGCCCGTGGTGGCGCATCTCGATGAGGATGTTCTCGAGGAACTTCAGCGGGATGTCCTGGGCCTCGGCGATGCGGTCGCCCTTCACCGGCCCATCGGAAGCGGCCAGCTCCACGGCTGCGCGCACGGCATAGTCCGCCTTCGCTGAAATCCTCACCCCCCCATTGTCGACTATTTCGCTGACAAAACGTGAAATCGCGCTTGCCGCGCTGGCCGCGGTCGCGCTGGCTCTCCTCATGCACTGGCCGCTCCCGCTCCACCTCGGGACCGACGTGCCGAAGGACCTCGGCGACCCGCTCCCCCAGGCGTGGCAGATCGCCTGGGGCGGCCACGCGCTCCAGCACCAGCCGCTCGACTACTGGCAGTCGAACATGTACTGGCCGCTCGACAACACGCTGGCCTTCTCGGACGCGCTCGTCGGGTACGCGCCCTTCGGCCTGATCGGCGAGGGGTTCGAGGCGGCGATCGTTCGCTACAACCTGCTCTTCCTGTTCGCCTACGCGCTCGCGGCCTTCGGCGCCTACCTGCTGGCGCGCGAGGTCGGCGTCGGCCGCGGCGGCGCGGCCGTGGGCGCCATCGCGTTCGCGTACGCGCCGTGGCGGCTCGAGCAGGACGGGCACATGCACGTCATCTCGAGCGGAGGCATCCCGCTGGCCCTCTTCCTGCTCGTCCGCGGCTATCGCCGCCGGAGCCCGGGCGTCGTGATCGCCGGCTGGCTCGTGGCCGCGTGGCAGCTCGCGCTCGGCTTCACCCTCGGGTTGATGCTCGCCTACCTGCTGGCGGTGCTCGCCGTGGTCGTGCTCGTCTCGTGGTGGCGAAAGCGGCCATCGCGCGGGCTCGTCGCGGCGAGCGTCGCAGGTGCCGCCGTCTTCGCCGCGGTGGGAGTCCTGCTGGCGATGCCGTACCAGGAGGTCCGTGACGACCATCCCGAGTCCGAGCGCACGGCGGAGACCGTCGCGGCGTTCTCCGGCGGCCCGGAGATGTTTTTGGCGGCGCCGGACCAGAGCACGATCTGGGGCCCGGTCACCCGGCCCGTGCGCGACGGGCTGGACTTCATCCCGGAGCAGACGCTTTTCCCGGGGGTGCTCGTCCTGCTGCTCGCGATCTTCGGCCTGTCGCGCGCCTCGCCGCTGTCGACCGGCCTCCGGATCGGGCTCGGGGTGGGCGTCCTCCTGCTCGTCGTGCTCTCCCTCGGCTTCCAGCTCGACAGCGGCGTCCCCTACCCGTATCGCGCGCTGTACGACTACGCACCGGGGTGGGACGCCGTGCGCACGCCCGGGCGGCTGAACACGCTCACCTCGCTCGGGTTGGCGCTGCTCGCCGCGGCCGGCGCGCACGCCCTGATCCGCCGCGCGCACCCGCCCGCGGTCCTCGCGATCGGGCTGCCGCTGATCGTCCTCGTCGAGGGCGCGGGCTTCCCCAACCCCCACCCCACGGTCGCCCAGCCGCCCGCGGGGCTGGAGCAGGCGGCGGCGCCCCGGCTTCACCTGCCGATGGACGTATACGAGTCGCGCCGGTTCCTGCTCTGGTCCACGGACGGGTTCCCCGAGATCCTGAACGGGCGCGCCAGCTTCAAGCCGACCTTCTTCGCCCGGCTCGAGCGAGGGATGGCCGCCTTCCCGGCCGACTGGACGCTCGACTACCTGCGCGACCTCGGCGTCGAGACGGTCGTCCTCCACCCCGATCTGGTCCCCGGAACCGAGTGGGAGGACTGGCGGACCTGGCCGGTTCAGGGGACGAGCACCGGCGGAGTGGTCCTCTACCGGTTGAATACCGCGCCGTGAGGGGAGTCGAGCGCCAGTCGCAGATCTACGTCGCCGGCGTCAGCCAGCGCCGCCCGCGTGTGCCGATCGACCCGGCCGAGCTCGAGCGGCGCGCCGAGGGCGCGATGAGCGAGAAGGCATTCGCCTACGTGGCCGCCGGCGCCGGCCTGGAGGAGACGGTGCACGCGAATCGCGCGGCGTTCCGGCGCTGGCAGATCGTGCCACGGATGCTGCGTGACGTCTCGGAGCGCGACACCAGCGTCGAGCTGTTCGGACGGCGGATCCCCTACCCGTTCCTGCTCGCTCCGATCGGCGTGCTCGAGCTGGCGCACCGCGACGCCGAGCGCGCCGTGGCGCCCGCTGCGGCCGCGACCGGCACCCCGATGATCTTCTCGAACCAGGCGTCGACGCCCATGGAGGAGGTCGCCGGCCTCCTCGGCGAGAGCCCGCGGTGGTTCCAGCTCTACTGGAGCGTCTCCAACGACCTGGTCGAGAGCCTCGTCTCCCGCGCCGAGACAAGCGGCTGCGAGGCGATCGTCGTCACGCTCGACACGACGGTCCTCGGCTGGCGCACCCGCGACCTCGACCTGGCCTACCTGCCCTTCCTGCGCGGAAAGGGCATCGCCCAGTACACGAGCGATCCCGTGTTCCAGCGACTGATTGACGAGGAGCCGCCGCGCGCGCTGCCGGGCGCCGCGCCGCGGCCGGGACCGGCGGCGCTCGCGACGCTTGCCCAGCTCATCCGGAACTACCCGGAGCGATTCGCGCCGGGCCGCGCGCGGAAGGCGGTCGAGCGCTTCATCCAGGTGTACTCGCGTCCGTCGCTGAGCTGGGCCGACCTTCCGTTCCTGCGCGAGCGCACGAAGTTGCCGATCCTGCTGAAAGGCATCGTCCACCCCGACGACGCGCGCCGCGCGGTGGACGAGGGCATCGACGGTCTCGTGGTGTCGAACCACGGCGGTCGGCAGGTCGACGGGTCGATCGGCACACTCGACGCGCTGCCGGCCGTGGCCGAAGCGGTGGACGGGCGGATCCCGATCCTGCTCGACAGCGGCGTGCGCGGCGGCGCGGATGCGTTCAAGGCGCTCGCGCTCGGGGCGACCGCGGTCCTGATCGGCCGTCCGTACGTCTACGGGCTGGCGATCGCCGGGCGCGCGGGCGTCGAGGAGGTGATCCGCAACTTCATGGCCGACTTCGACCTGACGATGGGACTGGCTGGGTGCGGGTCGATCGAAGCGATCGACCGCGAGACGCTCGTCCGAGCCGGCTGAGCGGCGTCGTCATCGCGAGCGCGAGCAGCCCGGCCGCGGCCGCCGCCGCGACGAGGGGAACCACGGTATGGCTGTCGGGCCCGAGGTCGCGGCCGCGATACTCGGGGAGGAGCACGGCCAGGAGTGCCCACGCGAGGATGATGCCCGCCGCGACGAGGCGCTCGCGCGCGCGCCACTCCACCGGCCCGGTCGCGCGCGCGGCCAGGACGGCGGCCAGCAGCAGCGCGAGGACGAACGGGGTGAGCGCGGGCCACCCGTTGTCCAGCCCGGCGAGGCTCAGCACGGTGTGCTCGAAGTTCTCGAGTCCGACGATGTGCGCCCAGTACCCGATGTCGTCGTTGCCGATGAGCGGGATCGTCGCCGTCGCCGTGGCCATCAGGACCACCGACGCGACCGTCAGCGCGAGCGCCGTGGCCGGCCACCGGCGCCACGCGACGGCGAGCGGCAGGGCGAGGAACGGCAGGACCGGGACGAGGAAGCGCGGGCCGGGCGAGCCGCCGCCAAACGGCAACCAGTAGCCCGAGTTGTAGGTGAGGTAGGCGACGAGGAGCCCGCAGATCACGTACGCCTCGGCGCGCAGGCCGCGCCGGTGGAGCAGCACCAGGCCGACGAGCGCGAGGCCCAATATCGGCGTGAGCGTGACGAGCCCCTTGTTCGCGAACAGGAGGTCGAGCCCGATCTGGAAATCCGGCCACTCGATGCCGAAGAACCCGCCCTCGTTCAAGCCGACGACGTCGTGCCCGGTGTCGCCCTGGATCGCGACCGCGCCCTTGTACGACGAGTGCGTCAGGCTGCCGAAGGCCCAGACGTTGTAGGCCACGAGCGGCGCGATCCCCGCGGCAACGCCGCCGGCGTAGGCGAGCCCGCGATTTACCACGGGGCCTGGCCCCCTGGTAAATCCACCGATCGCGTACACGCCGAGCACGACCGCGGCCAGGCCGAGCGGGTACTCGGTGACGATCGCGAGACCGGCGAGCGAGCCCGCGGCGACAAGCGGGCGCAACGAACGGGGTCCGTCCCCATTTGATGCGCGCTCCCGCCACAGGACCGCGAACGCCGCGAACGCGAGCATCGCCGACAACACGTGCGAGAAGAAGAGCGTCGCGAACGGCAGTATCAGCGTGCCGGCGCCGAGGGCGACCGCCGTCGCCGCTCCGTAGCCCGGCTCGATCCGCTCGACCACGTGGCGCACCAGCAGCAACAGGACGAGCGCCGGTATGACCGCCCCAACGAGGCCGAGCGCCCAAACCATCGGCGTCTCGTCCTCGATCCGCGCACGCACGGTCTCGGCGCGATTCGGGTCGTCCGAGTAGAGGCCTTTCGACGTTCCCTGGCGGGCCCAGCGCGAGGCGCCCCCCTCCCGGGCCGTGCGCGCGAGATCCGCCGACGCCTCCGTGCCACCGACCGCGGTCAACGCCTTGTACGCGGGCGTCGCCAGCAGGGCCAGCCCCGGCGCCTTGACCGAATAAAAGTGGCCGTCGTGCCAGGCCTTGTCCTTGGTCTCCCAGTGCCACTGGTCGATCTCCGCGCGGCCGTCGGCGAGCGCACGCACGAGGGCGAAGTTCGACGTCTCCGCCCACCCGAGCGAATGGATGACCGTGGCGTAGCCGACCGCGAGGCACGCGATCGCCGCCAGCCCGTAGCGGCGCTTCACCCGGCCGAGGATGCCAAACGCTCTGCCAGGCGGTTCATGCCGTGCGCGCGTGCGGCCTCCGCCCCGCCGGCGCCGTCGGTCGCCCGGTCCGCGGGCCGCTCGACCTCGAGCCGCCGCAGCGAGGCCATCTCCTTGAACGCGCGGAGCTGGTCTGCCGCCGCGGCCAGCTTGCCGGTCAGCGCATCCTCGAGCGACCCGTAGCGGCGCAGCAGGCTGGCGGCGGTCTTCTCGCCGACGCCCTTCGCCCCCGGGATGCCGTCGGAGGGGTCGCCCCGCAGCGCGATGAAGTCGGGCACGAGCTTCGGCGGGATGCCGTAGCGCGCCTCGACCTCCGCCGCGTCCACGACCTGCGCACCGCGCGACCCCGTGCGCACGTACAGGACCTTCACGTGGTCGTCCACGCACTGGAACATGTCGCGGTCGCCGGTCAGGATCAGGGTCTCGCCGCCCGCCTCGGTCTCGACCGTGGCGTAGGAGCCGAGCAGGTCGTCGGCCTCGAACTCGTCGCTCCCCGCGGTGTACCAGCCGAGCGCCTCGTACAACCCGGGAGCGGCCGCGAACTGCGGCGCCAACTCGTCCGGGACCTCGGGCCGGTCGGCGTGGTAGCCGTCGTAGAGCGCCACGCGGTACTTGGCCGCGTCGATGCCGAAGCACATGACGACCGCGCGGGGGCCGTGCTCCTCGATCTCGCGCAGCACGATGTTGGTGGAGCCGAGCAGGGCGTTGACGGGGCGGCCGTCGTCGTCGGTGATGGACTTCGGGAGCGCGTAGAAGGCCCGGTAGAGGAGCGACGGCGCGTCGACGACGAGCAGCGGGCCGGGCACCGGCTCTATTGAAGCCCGGACGTGGACATCGTCGCGAGCCGCTCGTGCCATTCGGTGACGCGTGTCTTCACCGGGTCGTCATCCGGGCGGTCGTGGACCATGTCCCACGTCTTGTCGGCGACGCTCTCCGCGGTCTCAGGCGTCGCCTGGGCGCAGAGCGCTTCCACGAGCTTCAACTCGAACTCCTGCACCTGTGTTTCAGGGTCGGCCGGACTCAGCTTCGGCAGCGGCTCCTCGAGCGATTCGCGCCACATGCCGGCGGCGATCGCGAGCCGGTTCTCGAGCCGTCGGGCATCCATGACGCGAGCGTATCCGACACGTCCGGCGACGCCGGACTACGATGCCGCCCGTGGCCGACCTGCAACCCAGAGGTGACTACACGCCGCGCCGTGCGCGCGAACAGCGCGCGTACCGGTTGGCCATCGTCGGCGGCGTGGCCGGGCTCGCGGGCGTCGTCGGGCTGGCGCTCGCGATATTCGGAATCGGCAGCGCGGGCCTCGCGATCCTCGCTCTGATCATCGCCGCGATCTGCGGCTTTCTCTTCAAGCGCACCGTCTCCCGCTAGCCGACCGTCCCGCAATACCGCTCCTGGCACGTACTCCGGGACGTTCGATGTTCTGGCGTGTTCTACTGGCCGAATGCGCCGGGCGCTCCTCACGCTTCTCGTCACGCTCCTGGCGGCCGCACCGGCCGCCGCCGATTCGCCGCGGGCGGGCCTGCTCGCCGCGCAGTTCGCCGGCGTCGGGTCGTGGATCGACATATTCGACGAGCCCGCCTGGCGTAACCCGGAGGCCGCCGTCCGCAAGCTGCATCGTGAGGGCGCGACGATCCTCTTCCTCCAATCGGCGAGCAGCCGGCCGGGCCCGCCCGTCTTCCGCCCTGCCCGCACGGCGCGGTTCCTGCGCGCGGCGCACGCGCGCGGCATCGTCGTGATCGCGTGGTACCTCGCGCCCTATATCGACCGCGCCTACGAGACGAAGCGGGCGAAGGGCGCGATCGCGTTCGAGACCTGGGACGGCCAGCGCTTCGACGGGTTCGCGCTCGACATCGAGACGGCGGAGGGCTCTCCGGAGGCGTCGGTGCGCAACCGCAGGCTGTTGCGCATGTCGCGCGCGCTCCGCGAGTACGCGGGCCCCTTCTACCCGCTCGGGGCGATCATCCCGTCGCCGGTCGGCCTCGACATGCCGCACGGGCGCATGTGGTGGCCCGACTTCCCCTATCGCGCGCTCTACCGGCTCTACGACGCCTTCGTGCCGATGGGCTACTACACCTACCACGTGGACACGCCGCGCGAGGCGTACCGGGAGACGCGCCGGAACATCCGTCTGCTGCGCCGCGAGACCGGTGATCCCGACGTCGCGATCCACCTGATCGGCGGCGCCGCGGGCGACTCGGACTGGAAGGAGGGCCGCGCCTTCGCGCGCGCCGCGACGCGGCACGGCGTGCTCGGCGCGAGCATGTACGACCAGTTCACGATGGGTCCCGAGGACTGGCGTGCCGTGCGCGCCGTCGAGTTGCGCACACCGCCGCTCGCGGAGTAGGCATCGCCCGCGTCCGCGGTTTGCGACGATCCGGTGCGGGGTGCGTCGGATCGTCGTCACGTCTGTAGCTGTTCTGTCCCTCGCGGCCGCCGCGCTGGGAGCGGTTGTCGCCGAGCGCGAGCCGCTCGACATCCGCGTTTTCGCGCCGATCGGACCGCCGGGCCAGCCGGAGCCGGTCGCCATCGGACCCGATCGGCGGGTGTACGTGGGCACGAACCAGCTCGGCCACGGCGACACCGACGCGCCGTCGAAGGTCTTCGCGTTCTCGCGGAAGGGCGAGCCGGTTCGCGAGTACGTGATCGAGGGGCAGCCGCTCGACGAGAGCCACGGCATCCAGGGGCTCGTGTTCGACCGCGACGGCACCCTCTACGCGCTCGATCGCTCGGCCGATCCGCGCGTGATCGCCGTCGATCCCGCCACCGGCGACCAGCGCCGCTACGCGAGCTTCCGCGACGTGCCCTCCTGTGGCACGGCGCCCGGAAGCGACGGCGAGGAGTGCTCGGACACGCGACTCGACGGCCCGGCCGGCCCCGACTACGCCACGTTCGCGCCCGACGGCGACCTGTATGTCACAGACATCGACCAGGCCCTGATCTGGCGCGTCCCCAAGGGCGGCGGCAGGGCTGAGATCTGGCTCACCGACGCGCGGCTCGAGAGCCTGTACGGCCCGAACGGGATCCAGTTCATGGCCGACGAGCGCACGCTGCTGTTCGTCAACACGGCCTCGAACCCGAGCGCGGGCAACGCGCTCACCGGCCGGCTGTACACCGTCGTGGTCCAGGACGACGGGAGCCCCGGCGAGCTGACGCAGGTCTGGGAGAGCCTGCCCGTGGATGCGCCCGACGGGATCGCGATCGCGCAATCGGGGAACGTCTACGTCGCCGTCGCCGGCTCGAGCCAGGTGCTGAAGCTCTCGCCCGAGTTCACCGAGCTCGCGCGCGTGCCGCCGGACCCGGCCGCGAACCAGTCCGAGGAGATTCCGGTGGATGCCCCGGGCAGCCTGGCGTTCCTCGGCGAGCGCCTGCTCGTGTCGAACCACTCTGCGATCCGAGGCGACCCGGAGAGCTGGGCGATCCTCGACGTCTTCGCGGGCGAGCGCGGCCTGCCACTCCATTACCCGCGGATCGCGCGGCCGCGGCTCTTCGTGGCGGTGCGCGCCCGCCGGGCCGAGGCGGGCGACCACGTGCGGCTTCGCGTCCGCGTGACGCGACATCTCGCGTCGCTCGACTCGCCCGTGCGGGGCGGGCGCGTCCGCGCCCGCCGTCAGCGAGCGCGCACGGACCGGGACGGGGTTGCGCGCCTTCGCCTGGCCACGGCTCCCGGGGCCGCGATCACCGTCCGCGCGCGAAAGCGCGGCTTCGTCAGGGCTAAGCGGCCGATCGCGGCCCCATGAAGCCGCAGGTTGGCGCGTCCCAGTCCAGCGCCTGATGCTCCTCGATCACCCGGTCCAGCGACCCCGCGACGTCGGCGGGGAACGGCGCCGCACGCCTTCCGTCGAGATCGAGGTGCAGCGAGACCGCCTCGAGCGTGTTGGCGATGCGCTCGCGGCTCACGTTGAGCAGGAACCACTGGCTGTGCAGGACGTTGTCGGAGCGGCTCAGGAAGCGCGCGTGTACCGCAACCCGGTCGCCGACGAAGACCTCGGAGACGTACTGGATGTGGTGCTCGAGGTCGACGACCCCGAGCCGGCGGGCCGCGAAGTAGCTCGCGTCGATCCCGATCAGCGCGAAGAACGGCATGCTCGCGTCGTCGTGCACGCCGAGGTGGTGCGTGATCCTCATATGGCCGTTGAAGTCCTCGTACTCAGGCGGGACGACCACGCCGCTGAGCTGAGGCAGCTGGCGCACCTGATTGACGGTCGGGAGGGCCACGAGCGCCGATTCTCCCCCATTCGCGTCTGGACGGATATTCGAAATTAGGCCGTACAGCCTCAACGGCAAAAGTGCCGAAAAGATCATGTGCGCCCCCTCCCTCTGGCCCACGCGCGCTCACGCGCGCTCCTGCGGGCATTCCTGCTCTGCGCGCTGATGCTTGCGCTCGCCGCCCCGGCAGCCCATGCGGCCCCGCTCCCCGGATCCGCGTACGACAGCGGCGACGGCAACCAGGAGAACGGCGTGGGCCTCGACTGGCAGGGCGCCTTCGCGGGCGCCCGCGTGGGTGAGAGCGTCGATTCCAACGCGACCGACTCGTGCTACGTCGGTGGCACGAAGGAGAACGCGCCCAAGGCATGGGCGTTCAACACCTCCGCCGGGGGGTGCACGCCCGGCAAGTCGAACGTCCGCGCGGCGTGGGCGAACCCCGAGTCGACTGCCGGCACGACCTTCGCCCACTTCGCCTTCTGGCGAAACGACACGACGGGCAACTCCTTCCTCACGTTCGAGCTGAACCAGAGCGCCGAGACGTGGGTGAACTCGACGGGCACGACGATTCCCTGCCGCCGAAACGGCGACCTGCTGCTCTCCTTCGAGAGCGCAGGCGGATCGGCACTGGCGACGGCCGTCTACAAGTGGATCGGCGACGGCACCGGACCCGCAGCGTGCCCGGACGGCGCGAGCGGATCGTTCACCGGGTCGGCCGCGATCAGCGGGACGAACTTCCAGGGCTCGATGAACACGAGCGGCTTCAACTACCTGAACCCGGGGGCCTACGGCTCGTCTTTCCCGGTCAACTCGTTCGGCGAGGCGGCCATCAACCTCCCCGCCGTGCTCCAGAGCATGGGCGAGAACCAGTGCTTCGGGTTCCTCCAGATGCAGGTGCACACACGCTCGTCGTCGTCGATCTCCTCCGCGCTGATCGACACGACGACGCCGATCCCCGTCTACATCCAGTCCTGCTCGGCCACCGGTCACGCCTACCAGGACGACAACGGCAACGGCACGCGCGACGCGGGTGAGCCCGGCCTCCCCGGCTTCGACTTCTACCTCGACCTCGACGACGACGGCCAGAAGGACGCCGGCGAGCCCTCCGGCACGTCGGACAGTGACGGCTTCTACCGCCTCCTCGACGTGCCGGCCGGCACCTACAAGATCCGCGAGGTTGCCAAGGCCGGATGGAACTGCACCGGGCCGAGCCCCTGCTACTACTCGCGCAGCTTCACGGCCGGCGGCAACTCGACCGGCAACGACTTCGGCAACGCCGGCCCCTCGTCGGCCTCCGGCACGAAGTTCCACGACCTGAATGCGAACGGCGTCAAGGACGCCGGCGAGCCGGGTCTGTCCGGCGCGACGATCTACGCGGACTACGACGGCGACGCGGCCAAGGACGCGGGCGAGCCCTCGGCGACCTCGGACGCGACCGGCGCCTGGTCGATCACGGGTGTCGGGTCCGGTACGTACAAGATCCGCGAGGTGGGCCAGGCGGGCTGGACGTGCTCGCTGCCCGCGCCCTGCGAGTACACGCGCACGTTCACCTCAGGGTCGTCCGCGGGCGGCATGGTCTTCGGCAACTGGGGCAACGCGACGATCGCCGGCACCGTGTTCGAGGACACGGACGGTGACGGTGCCGCCAAGGAGGCGGGCGACGTCGACCTCTCCGGCTGGCAGGTGTACCTGGACGCGAACGGCAACGACGCCTTCGACTTCGGCGAGACCGCCACGACGACCACCGCCTCCGGCGCCTACACGCTGTCGGGCCTCAGCCCGGGCACTCGTACGGTGCGGGTGACGCTGCCGTCGAGCTCCTGGTACTGCACCCGGCCGGCGCAGACCGCCGCCGCATGCGAACGCGAGCTGACCGTCACGTCCGCTCAGAACGCGACCGGCCACGACTTCGGCTTCAGCCGCTACGCGACCGTCTCCGGATCGAAGTTCGACGACACGAGCAACAACGGGATCAAGGACGGCTCCGAGACGGGCCTCGCCGGATTCGTGTTCTACGTCGATTACGACAACGACGACGTGCTGGACGCGGACGAGCCCTCGGCCACCTCCGCGGTGACGACGGGTGCATGGTCGATCACGGGCGTTCGCGCCGGCTCCTACCCCGTGCGCGAGGTCCCCCAGGGCGGTTGGACGTGCACGAAGCCCGCCACCACCTGCCGCTACGACCTGACGGTCGCCTCCGGCAGCACCCATACCGCGAAGGAGTTCGGCAACTTCATCGTTCGCTCCGTCTCGGGCACCCTCTTCCGCGACAACGACGCCGACGGCCTGGCGCGCGAGGCGGGCGAGCCCGGCGTCGGCGGCTGGACCGTCTATTCGGACGAGAACAACAACTCGGCGCGCGACACCGGCGAGGCATCGGACGTGACGAACGCCGAGGGCTTCTACGTCCTGACCGGACTGCCGAATGGCGCCTACCGAGTGCGCGTGGTGAACCAGGCGGGATGGACCTGCGCGTTCCCCGCCGGCTGTGTCAACACCGGGTCGCTGGGCAACAGCGCGAACGCCAACGACTCCGGCAAGAACTTCGGCGTCTGGGGCCCCGCCTCGGTTTCGGGCACGGTCTCCGAGGACGCAGACGCAGACGGCGCCGCGCGGGAAGCCGGCGAGGCCGGCCTGTCCGGGCGCACGGTGTACGTGGACTCGAACGGCAACTCGGTCCGTGACACCGGCGAGCCCCAGGCGACGACCGACGCGAACGGCGCGTACACGATCACCGGGATCAACCCGGGCACCTACACGATCCGTCAGGTGCTCCCGGGCGGGTGGACCTGCTCGCTGCCGAGCCCGTGCTCCTACTCCGTCACCACCACCGGCGCAGACCTCACCGGCCGCGACTTCGCGTCCTGGACCACCGGGACGGTCTCCGGCACGCTGTACGAGGACCGCAACGCCGATGGCGACCGCGACGCAGGCGAGAGCGCGCTCACCGGCCGGACCGCCTACCTCGACCTGAACGGCAACTCGACCAAGGACGCCGGCGAGCCGGAGACCACGACCGACGGGTCGGGGAACTACGCGTTCGCCCGCGCTCCCGGCAGCTACTCGGTCCGCGTGGCGCCGGCCGCTGGCTGGACCTGCTCGGATCCGAGCCCCTGCGTCGGCTCGGCGACGCTCACGAGCGGGTCCACAGCCACGGGACGCGACTTCGGCCTGTACACGACGGGCGCGATCGCCGGCACGGTGTACGAGGACAGCAACTTCAACAAGTCGGTCCCGGACGCCGGCGAGCCCGGCCTCTCGGGCGAACTGCTCTACCTCGACGCCGACGACGACGGCACCCGCGACGCGGGCGAGCCGCAGGCGACCACGAACGGATCCGGCGCGTACTCGTTCACCGGCCTCGTCCCCGGCACCTACGTCGTCCACCTCGCCGCGAAGGCCGGCTGGGCCTGCCCCTTCCCGACCGGCTGCCGACGGGAGGTCACGGTGGTCTCACAGGGGACCGAGACCGGCCGCGACTTCGGTACCTATCTCGGCGCGACGGTGTCCGGCGACGTGTTCGAGGACGCCGACGCCGACGGCGCCACGCGGGAGCCGAGCGAGGACGGCGTGGAGGGCGCGCGCGTCTACCTCGACGGCGACCTCGATGGCGAGCGTGATTCCGGCGAGCCGACCACCCTGACCGATGCGGATGGCTTCTACGAGCTGACCGGCATCGAGGTGCAGAGCTGGCACGTGCGCGTGGAGCCGGCCGCGGGCTGGACCTGCGACAGCCCCGCCCCCTGCCGCCACGACGTGACGCTGAGCTCGGGCGACGTCGAGTCCGGCCAGGACTTCGGCGTGCATGGGCCCGCGACCGTCTCCGGGCACCTCTTCACCGACCGCGACAACGACCAGCAGCCGCAGGAGTTCGGCGAGAACGACCAGCCCGGCCGCACGGTCTACGTGGACTCGAACGGCAACTCGGTCCGTGACACCGGCGAGCCTCAGACGACCACCGACGGCGACGGCAACTACTCGCTCGGCGACCTGGAGCCCGGCACCCACCGGATCCGCCAGGTGCTGCCCGCGGGTTGGACGTGCTCCACCCCGAACCCGTGCGACTGGCTCGTGAGCGTTGCGAGCAGCGACGCAGTGACCGGCAAGGACTTCTCGTCCTTCACCGACGCCACGATCAAGGGCTTCTACTACGAGGACCTGAACGCCGACGCCCGGATCCCGGATCCCGGGCTGGCCGACCCGCCGCTCACGGGCCGCACGGTCTACATCGACTCGGATGGCGACGACACGCGCGACGCAGGCGAAACCCAGACGACGACCGACGCGTCCGGCGCCTACTCGTTCGAGGATCTCGCGCCGGGCACCTACTCGATCCGTGTGGGCGCACAGCCTGCCGGCTGGACCTGCAACTACCCGGCCGGCTGCGAGCAGACCGTGAACATCGAGGCGGGCGAGACCTCGCAGCAGAACGACTTCGCCGCGTACACGACCGGCCAGATCACCGGCACGAAGTTCAACGACAGCGATGCCGACGGGGTCAGGGACGCCGGGGAGCCCGGGCTGTCCGGCCAGGTGGTCTACGCCGACCTGGACGACGACAGCGTCAAGGACGCGGCCGAGCCGTCCGTGACGACAAACGGATCCGGCGGCTACACGCTCACCGTGGCGCCCGGTACCTACAAGGTCCGGACTGTCACCGCGAGCGGCTGGACCTGCACGCTGCCGAGTCCCTGCTCCTACAGCGTCACGGTGGCCTCGAGCGGCAGCTACGCGAACCGCGACTTCGGCGTCGAGCAGCCGGGCGGCACGATCGAGATCGAGAAGCGCACGGATCCGGCCGGCGCCGCAGGCACGTTCAGCTTCTCGGCGACCGACCTCCCAGGCACCGCCGACGATTCGTTCTCACTGGAGGAGGGCGGCGTGAAGACGGTCGAGGTCCCGGTCGGGACCTACGAGGTCACGCAGAGCGAGCTGGCGGGCTTCACGCTCAGCGAGATCGACTGCACCGACGACTCGGCGGTGTCGCTGGCGGCAGGTAGCGCGACGATCGGTGTGTCCTCCGGCGAGACGGTGCGGTGCGTGTTCACCGACCAGCTCCCTCGAATCGAGGTCACTGCCGACGACAAGTCGAAGGTCTACGGCGCGGACGATCCCGAGCTGACGTGGTCGGTCACCAACGGGACGCTGGCGCCAGGTGACGACCTGACCGGCGTGACGTGCGAGGTCGACGGCGAGCACACGGACGCCGGCGCCTACGCGATCACCTGCGCGGGCAATACGAACGAGAGCTACGTCGTCACCTACGAGCCCGGGACGCTCACCGTGAACCCGCGGCCGATCACGGTGACGGCCGCCGACAAGACCAAGGCCTACGGCAACGACGACCCCGCGCTCACGCACGACATCACTTCGGGCTCGCTCGTCGACGGCGACACGCTCACCGGCACGCTTGACCGCGACAGCGGCGAGGACGTGGGCGCCTACGACATCACGCAGGGCACCCTCGGCGCCAGCGACAACTACGACCTCACCTTCGCCGCGGGCGAGCTGACGGTCACGAAGCGGCCGCTCACCGTCACCGCCGACGACAAGACCAAGGCGTACGGCAACGACGACCCCGCGCTCACCCACGGCATCACTTCGGGCTCGCTCGTCGACGGCGACACGCTCACCGGCGCGGTTGACCGCGACAGCGGCGAGGACGTGGGCGCCTACGCGATCACGCGCGGAACGCTCGATGCCGGCGGCAACTACGACCTCACCTTCATCAACGGCGACCTCACGATCACCAAGCGCGCCATCACCGTCACCGCCGACGACAAGACCAAGGTCTACGGCTCAAACGACCCGGCGTTGACCCGCGCGATCATCACGGGCTCCCTCGTCGACGGCGACACGCTGACCGGCGCGATCACCCGCGCCACCGGCGAGAACGTCGGCGCCTACACCATCACCCGCGGGACGCTGACCGCCGGCAGCAACTACGACCTGACCTTCATCCCGGGCGAGCTCACCATCACCAAGCGTCCGCTCACGGTCACCGCCGCCGACAAGACCAAGGTCTACGGCTCGAACGACCCGGCCCTGACGCGCGCGATCACGGCAGGCTCCCTAGTCGACGGTGACTCGCTGACCGGCGCGGTCACCCGCGCCACCGGCGAGAACGTCGGCGCCTACACCATCACCCGCGGGACGCTGACCGCCGGCAGCAACTACGACCTGACCTTCTTCCCGGGCGAGCTCACCATCACAAAGCGTCCGATCACGGTCACCGCCGCCGACAAGACCAAGGTCTACGGCTCGAACGACCCGGCCCTGACGCGCGCGATCACGGCAGGCTCCCTGGTCGACGGTGACTCGCTGACAGGCGCGGTCACCCGCGCCACCGGCGAGGACGTCGGCGCCTACGCCATCACCCGCGGGACGCTGACCGCCGGCAGCAACTACGCCCTCGCCTTCATCCCCGGCGAGCTCAGCATCACCAAGCGCCCGCTCACCGTCACCCCTGACGACAAGACCAAGGTCGAGGGTGACCCCGACCCCGAGTTCACCTGGTCGGTCACGGACGGGTCCCTCGCGGCCGGGGACGCGCTCGAGCCGATCGTCTGCGGGGTCGACGGGAGCCACGACGCGCCGGGCACCTACGACATCACGTGCACGAGCGGCGCGAACGAGAACTACTCCGTGACTTTCGAGATCGGCAGCCTCGAGGTGACCGACGAGCCCGAGCCGGAGCCGACCCCGCCGAAGATCGGCGACCCGGTCGTCTCCCGGCCCCCCACCGGCGAGGGCGACGACCCCCGCATCACGAGACAGCGTGACCCCGACACCGGCCGCGACGTCTACCTGCTGGACAAGACCGGCCCCTGCCTGCCGCTGCAGCTCGACGTCCCGATCGAGGCCGAGCCCGGCGACATCACCCGGGCAGTCGTGACCTTCACTCCGGTCGACGGCGGCGAGCCGCAGGAGATCGAGCTGACCGACACCCCGCCGGAGCCCGCCGATGGCACCTGGAGCGGCACGCTCGAGTGCGCGGCGGATGGCAGGCTGACGCTCGAGGTCGACACGCCGGCCGGCACGACCAAGCTCGACATCGGCGAGATCGTCCTGATCGATCCGTCGGGCACGGTGTACGACGAGGAGCTCTTCCAGGCCGTCAGCGGCGACGGCGCCACGCCGGAGCAGGCCCGCTGCGCCGCGGCACTCGCGGGTGCGACGGTCACCATCCAGCGGCGCGTGGACGGCAAGTTCGTGGACATCGCGCCGGGCGACCCGGGCGCGCGCCCCTCGATCAACCCGCAGCTCACCGCGCAGGACGGCACCTACCGCTGGGACGTCTCCGAGGGCCGCTACCGCGTCCTCGTCAGCAAGGACGGCTACTTCGATGCCACCAGCCGCGTGGTCAGCGTGCCCCCGCCGGTGCTCGATCTCCACGTCGCGATGGAGCGCCGGCCCGGCACCCCGGCGCCCACGGCACGCAACTGCGGCGAGCCGCCCGAGGTCGATACGACCGGCGGGTGTGTCAACCGGCCGGCGCTCGCGTGGGTGCGCGGCAACCAGATCCGGCGCGTCGTCTTCTATCTCGACGGTCGCCGGATCAAGACGGTTCGCCGCGGCGACAGCAAGGGACGCTTCGGGGTCCGGGTGGACCGCAGCAAGCTCTCCCCCGGCAAGCACCGGGTGCGCGCGCGCGTGATCTTCAGGCGAGGTGCGCACAGGCGACCGGCGACGGTCAGGCTCACGCTCCGCCGCTGCCTCGACAACCCGCCGCCGACGACCATCCAGACGAACCGCGCGCCGGGCTGCGCCGCGAAGCCGTTCCTGGCGTTCGTGCGCGGCGATCGCGTGCGCGTCGTGGCCTACTCGCTGGACGGTCGCCGGATGCGCTCGGTCAAGGTCGCCGACTGGAACGGCCGTTACGGCGTGACGATCGACCCGAGCGATCTCGCCCCCGGCCGCCACACCCTGAAGGCGCGCGTCGCCTTCGTCGGGAAGAGCGGTTGGAAGCCGCGCACGGTGAAGCTTTCCTTCACCCGCTGCAAGTCGCTGTAGCCCCCCGCAGGGCAGGAATCGCGAATAGGCGCTAGAAAGCGCCAATCGTGAGGAAAATCGCCGTGCTCTCACTCGCCCTCGCAGCGGGCAGCGTCCTCGCGCTCGCCACGACCGCGGCACTGGGCCAGGACGACCCGGTCGTCACGGTCCCCGACCCGACCGACACCACCACGACGCGCGACGAAGTGGATCCCGACGAGGAGGAGTTCGGGCGCGACTTCGAGGACCGCGAGCCCGATCCGGAGCCGACCCCTCGTGAGGAAGACCCGCCCCCGGAGCAGCAGGAGTCACCGACGCGTGTCCCCGCTCCCCCCACCGCGGCGCCTCGTACTGCCCCGCTGCCACGAACCGGCTGGGACACGCCCGCGATCGTCGCGGCGGCCTTCTGGATCCTCCTGGGCGGGGTGGTGCTACGCCGGGTGACCGCGCAGCGCGTGCTCGGCGACGAGCCCTGGGCGCCCTGGTGCTGACGGGCCCTCAGCCGGTCAGCACCGCCGCGTAGCTGTAGAGCTTGTAGAGCAGGAAGCCCTGGGCATACCTCTCCGAGCAGTGACCGTTGAACAGGCCGTTCGCCTGCTCGGTCGTCAGGACGTCGCCGTAGCCCACGGCCTTCTCGCCGTCCACGACGACGCCGCCGACGAACTCCTTGATCTTGGCGACGAGCCACGCCCGGTCCTCGACCCCGGATGCGTTCCAGTCGGCGCAGGTGATGCCGCTGAAGTCGCTGCGCCGGTCGAGCGGCCCGGTGACGCGGGCGGTCACCCGGTCCGCCAGCGGGTCGAACACGGACCCGGTCGCGGCTGAGGAAGAGCCGGCGGCCGCCGACCCCTCACCCGGCTGTGGCTCGGGCGGTGTCTTGAACCACGGACACGGACCGTCGGGGTCGAAGTTGCGCGTCTCGAAGGCGACCACGCAGCTCAGGAGCTCGCCGGTCTGTGCGGGGTTCCCGGTGCCGACGCTCTCGTCGGGCCGGTTCCCGCTCTGGCAGTCGGGCAGCGGCCCCGGCGATGTCGTGATCTCGGTGTCCGGCGCCGGCTTGTTGTTCCACCAGCAGTTCCCGACAGTGCCGGGGTACGGGTCCCACCAGAAGTCCGTCCCGTTCGGGTCGGCGGTCCCATCCGGGCGGACGCCCATGTGGTTGTCGTACTGGCTGTTGAAGTACGACGTCGTCTGGCCGTCCGGGTCGCAACCCGCCTGCTGGTTGCCGCCCGCCGCGGGCCCGCAGATCAGCTGGTCCGGCACGCTGAAGAGCATCGTGCCGCGCCGCCAGTTGTCCCAGAAGTAGTTGTCGCGCACCTCGTGGTGGTTGCCGCCGGCGATCCACAGGCCGGTGCCGACCGGGAACGGGAACGCCGGGACGACGCTCGAGTCCTCCTCGTACACGTTGAAGTTGTTCGAGTAGAAGAGGTTCTTCTCGACGAGCATGGAGTCGCCCGGGTAGCCCGGGTGCCCGGCGCCCGTCACAACGTCCGTCTGGAGCCCGAGGGCGTTGTCGTAGATCCGGTTGTGGTGGATGTAGACGGCGTTGCCGTTCGTCCCCGAGTACCCCGCCATGTTGTGGTGGAGGTCGCAGAACCGGATCTCCTGGTTGTAACGGAAGGGGGTCCCGGCGGGGCGCTGCATCCCGGACTCCACGGCGGCGCCCGGGTAGATCCCGGAGTCGCCGTGTCCGAGCGCGTCGCAGTGCTGCTGGACGCCGTGATCCTCGACGAAGGTGAGCGTGCCGTAGAGGCCGTTGTAGTACGCCTTGAAGTGCGTGAGCAGGTAGCCGTCCGACTCGAGCACGTAGATCCCGTGCTCCTTCGCGTGACGCACCTTCACGTTCTTCAGGACGAAGCCGTCAGCGCGGTCGGCGCGGACAGCGACGTCCTTCTTGGTGCCCACTCCATTCGGCCCGCCGTCGCCCTTCGTCGGGTCGCCGGCCTCGATGATCACGTCGTCGGCGTTGACGCCCGAGCCCTCCATCTGCAGGTTGCAGCGCACGCACGGTCCCTCGTCCGGGATTCCGTGACGGTTCTCGCGCGGCGGCGACGGCGGCGGGTTCTTGCCGATCTTGCGGCCCAGCACGGCGACGAGGTTCTGGTCGTTCGGGCAGTGCCACTGGTACGCGTACGAGAGCGCCGTGCCGTCCTCCCCCGGCTTGTCGCCGTTGGTGCGGTACTCGTCGCAGGCGGGGTCGTGGGTCGGCTGGCTGCGCGACGTCGGCTCGAGGTAGAGGCCCGGCATGACCACGACCCGGTCGTTGTTGCCGGACGCGGTGACCGCGGGCTGGATCTCGTCGAACTCGCACTTCTTCTTGAAGCGCCGGTTCAGCCTGAGGAGCCGCTTCGCCTTCTTGCGGCCGAGCTTTCGGTGGTCGGACGGCCGGATGTCGTAGCCGTTCTTCCGCGCTCGGCGGATCGATTTCTTCAGCAGCTTCATCGAGTTCGCCTGGCACACCACGCGCGTCTCCCCGGGCGCTTTCTTGCGTAGCGCGGAGCGCAGCGAGCGCGCCTTCGGCACCTTGCCTCCGGTCGCCGGCGAGATCGACTTGTCGGGCGCCGGATCGGGCCAGTAGGCCGGGCGCTCGACGTGAGCGAAAGCGGTGGCGGCGACGACGAGGCAGAGGGCGGCTGTAGCTGCCGCGGAGAGGAGACGGAGCATCGCCCGAGTGTAGGAATCGTCTGGCGCGCGTGCGCCACTCGCGGGTAGCGATACTGCGCGCCGTGCGGGTCCTTCAGACGATTTGTCTCGCGGTCGGCGCCTGCCTCGCCGGCTGCGGGGGCGGGTCGGACGACGACACCCCGCGACTGGTCGCGACCCTCGGCGACTCGATCACGGCAGGGGCGCTCAGGTGGGCGCCCGACCCTGAGTTTCGAGCGAGCGTCATCCGCGGCCGGCCCACGCCGGCCAGCCAATGGCAGCACTGGGCAGAACAGGAGCTGAGCGGCGAGTACCGCTTCCGCAACTGCGGCGTGTGGGGCGACCGCACGGAGCAACTCGAGACGCGGCTCGAGCAGTGCGCGACCGACGCCGACGTCCTCGTGATCCAGGGCGGGACGAACGACATCACCCAGGACCGCCCCCCGGCCGAGGCGGCGACGAACATCCGCGAGATGATCCGGCGCGCGCAGGACTCAGGACTGGACGTACTCGTCACGACGCTCCCGCCGATCAACGCGCGCTTTCCCGAGTGGAGAGCCGAGGTCGACCGGCTGAACGAGCTGATCGGCGACCTCGCCTCCGAGGCGGACGTCCCCGTCATCGATTTCTTCGGCGTCCTGGAGGATCCTGACCGCGCAGACCGCATCCGACCGGAGTGGACCAGCGACGGCCTCCATCCGACGATCGAGGGCTATGCGCAGATCGGCCGAGCGGCGGCCGACGAGCTGCGGTGACGAGCAAGCGACTAGCTGCCGCTCTCGCCCTGATCGCGGCCGGCGCGATCGCGGTCGTGCTGGCGCGCGACGACGAGCCTCCTGAGTTCATCCGCGCGCCGCCCATCGAACGCGTGATCCAGGACGACGCGATCTTCCTCCACGACCCCGCATCGCTCGGGTCGACGCTCGACGAGATCAGAGAGCTCGGCTTCGCTCGCCTCAGGGTCACCGCGGACTGGTCGGTCCTCGCGCCTGCACCTGCCGCGCGAGACAAGCCGGAGTTCAATGCGGCGGACCCCGCGGCGTACGACGAGCTCGAGAATCCGTTCTGGGACAACCTCGATCGGGCGGTTGTTGAAGCAAGCCGTCGCGGAATCGAGGTGATGGTCGACATCGGCTTCTGGGCACCGCTCTGGGCTGCCGAACCGGATGCCGAGGGCAGCATCGAGCGGCCGCGGACCAGAATCGACGCCGCCGAGTACGCGGACTTCGCGCGCGCCGTGGTCCAGCGCTACGGCGGTGAGCACATCCCGCCGGGCGGAGAAGCGCTGCCGCGCGTGTCGATGTTCACGCTCTGGAACGAGCCGAACATCCCTGGGTTCTTCGAGCCGCAGTGGGAGCGCACCGGAAAGGGCCGACGGCCGGCGAGCCCACACCTGTACCGCGGGATGGTGGACGCGGCCTACCCGGCGATCAAGGAGGCGAGGCCCGACGCGACCGTCCTCGTGGGGGCGCTTGCCGCCCGCGGCTCCTACGACGAGGCGGAGCTCAGCGGGGGCGTGCCGCCGCTGCGATTCGTCCGCGAGCTCGCCTGCGTGGACGGGCGGCTCGAGCCGCTCGCACGCGACGACTGCGACCGGTTCCGGCCCGTCCGTGGCGACGGCTTCTCGATTCATCCGTACTCGTTTCGCACCCCGCCCGACGCGCCCGGGCGACGGGACAACGTCCCGATCGGCGGGCTGGGACGGCTGATCGAGCTGCTGAAGGCCCTCGCCGCACGCGACCGGATCGACCCGAAGCTGGTCGACGTCTACATCACCGAGTTCGGTTACAAGACAGATCCGCCCGACGCCGAGGAAGGCGTCTCACCCGAGCAGCAGCGCGACTACTGGCTCCGGGCGGAGCAGATCGCGGCATCCCATCCCGAGGTCAAGATGTTCGCCCAGTTCCTGGTCCGCGATTCGGTTTGCGAAGGATGTCTGTTCTGGCCGACGGGCTACCGCTACGGGGACGGGACGCCCAAGCCGCTCATGGACGCGCTCGGGTCAGGGTGATCGCCCTGCGTGTGACCGTCATGCGGCCCAGGTCGTCGCGGAACCTGACGACGAGCACGACCCGGGCGCGGTCGTCGTCGCGCATCGCGCGGCGGCCCCCCCGGGTCAGGTTCGCTCTCAAGGCGTAGGTTCCGGCGCGGCTGACCGAGCGGGTGCCCCGGGCCAGAAGCACGCGGCGCGCGATGCCGGCCTCGCCGGATGCGCCCACCAGCGAAATGCTGAACCGTCCCGGCAGCAGCGCCTTCAGTCCTGACGCGCGAAAGCCCTGACGCCTGACAAGCCGGCCGAGTCCGAGCGCGCGCAGCCGCTCGGCAAGGCCGGACAGGTCGGCCGCCATCGCGAAGTCGATCTGTTCGGTGCTCGGCAGGACCGTCCAGGCGTGAACCGCCGGGGATGGGTCGACGTTGCCGAGAGCGTCGATCGCGCGGACGGCGAGGGTGTGCGGGCCCTCTGCCATCTCGCCCAGGTCCGCCTGCGGCGCGCACGCGGACCAGGGCTCGTCGTCGGCCCTGCACTGGAACCGGCCCGCCTCCGTCGCCGCGAAAGCAAAGCGCGCTCGACGCTGACCACCGACCTCCGGCGGGCCGGCGCTGACGGACGTGTCCGGCGGCGTGGCGTCCACCGACCAGGTGCGTGACGCCGGCGAATCATCCGCGTTCCCCGCCTGGTCGATCGCGCGCACGCTCAGCGTGTGCGAGCCGTCCGTGATCTCCGCGAGCTCCAGGGTGGACTCGCACGCCGACCACGCGTCGTCTCCCTGCCTGCACTCAAACCGCGTGCCCGCCTCCGCCGAGAACCTGAAGGTCGCGGATCGCGAGTTGATCGCGCCCGCCGGCGCGTGCACGATCGCCGTGTCTGGCGCCGCGAGATCGATCGACCAGGTGTGTGCCGCGGGCGATGGATCCACGTTCCCCGCCGCGTCGATCGCACGGACCCGGAGCGTGTGCCGGCCGTGGCCCACACCGGTCAGCTCGAGCGCCGGGCCACAGCCCGACCAGGCGGCGCCGTCGAGCCTGCACTCGAACCGCGCCCCCGGCTCGGCGGAGAACTCGAAGCCCGCCGAGCTCGCGCCGGTCGTGCTCGCCGGCGCCGAGACGATCGCCGTGTCCGGCGGCGTGGCGTCCACCGACCAGGTGTGCAGCGCCGGCGAATCATCCGTGTTCCCCGTCTGGTCGATCGCGCGCACGCTCAGCGTGTGCGAGCCGCCGGCCAGCCGCGACAGCTCGGTCGCCTGGGCGCATGCCGACCACGCCCCGTCGTCGAGCTTGCATTCGAACCGGACGCCCGCCTCGGTGGCCGCGAACTCGAAGCTGGCCGACCTGGCACCGGGAACCGGTGACTGCACGGAGACGATTGACGTGTCCGGCGGGGCCGCGTCGACGGCCCAGGTGTATGACGCCGGCGTGGGATCCACGTTCCCGAGCCCGTCGATCGCGCGGACGCCCAGGGTGTGCGTCCCGTTGCCGAGCGCCGCGAGCTCGAGCACGGAGCCGCACGCCGACCACTGATCGGCGTCGTCCAGCCTGCACTCGAACCGCGCCCCGGGCTCCGTCGAGGAGAACGTGAAGCTGGCCGACTTGGAGGCCGTAGGAGAGGCTGGGCCGGAGGCGATCTCCGTGCCCGGCGGAGTCGTGTCGATTGCCCAGGTGTGCGACGCCGGTGACGGATCCACGTTTCCGGGCGCATCGATCGCGCGCACGCTCAGGGTGTGGGCGCCCTCGGCGAGCTCAGTCTCCTCATGAGCCGCGGCACACGGGGTCCACCCGTTCCCGTCGAGCCTGCACTCGAAGCGCACGCCCGCCTCGGTGGCCGAGAAGGCGAAGCTGGCAGACGTCGACGCCGTAAGCGACGGCGGGGCCGAGGCGATCGATGTGTCGGGCGCGTCGAAGTCCTCGAACGCCGCGAGGTAGCCGTAGTGGAATCCGGCGACGGGGCCGTGCGCCGGATCGCCGACGAATCCGCGCAGAGGGCTCGCGAGCGTGTGGGACTGCGCTCGGCTCAGCAGCTCGTCCATGACCCCGGCGGGTGATCTGCCCGCGCACGGGCCCGCGTCGTCGTCGTGGTCCTCGCACAGCGCCGCCAGGCCGGCCACGAGCGGAGTGGCCATGCTGGTCCCCGACGCCGTCGCGTAGCCCGAGCTCGACAGGTTCTTGGGCCAGGTCGACCGGATGCACACTCCCGGAGCGGCGATCGTGTGCGCGGCACCGGCCGCCGTCTTGGCGAAGTTCGAGAAGCTCGCCGCGCGGTCATCGAGCTCGCCGAGCCGGCAGCTGGGTGCCCCACCGGTCCCGCCGCCCCTGCCGTCGCTGTCGGACAGCGCGGTTACGGTCAGCGCCTCTGGAAACGCCGCCGGCACGTCGGGAGAGGGGACGTAGTCGAAGTCCCAGCCCTCGTTTCCGGCCGCGACCACGGGCAGCACGTCGGCCGCGACCGTCTGGCACACGGCCAGGTGGAAGGGGTCGACGGTGGTCGCGCAGGTGGCGACGGGCTGGCCCGAGCCACTGAGGCTCATGTTCGCGACCTTGATGTTCTTCGCTGCGGCGTTGGCCGTGACCCAGTCGAGTCCGCAGATGATGCTCGAGAACGTGCCGCGGGCGGTCGAGTCCAGGACCTTGACCGCCCAGATCCTCGTCCCCGGTGCGACTCCGACGACACCGGCGCCGTTGTTCTTCGCCGCGATCGTCCCGGCGACGTGCGTGCCGTGCCCGTTGTCGTCGTCACTCGAGGCGCCTGGCGTGAGGCAGTTCGTCCCGTCAGAGACCTCGAGGTCCGGGTGCTCGAGATCGACGCCCGTGTCGAGCACGGCCACGGCGGCGCCGCTTCGGTGCTCGACGCTCGCGGTGGTCGCGAGACCCGCTCGCCGGAGCCCGGTCGGAACCTGGTCTCCGCCCGCGACCGGGACCTGTGCGGTCGCCTGGACGACCCTGTCCGGCACAACTCGGGCGACATCGGGATCGCGTCGGAGCTCGCGCGCCTGGCCGGGTGTCAGCGCGCCGGCGAAGCCTCTGAGCGCGTGCCGGAAGCGGAGGTCGGTCTCGAAGCCGAGCTTTGCCTCGCGCGTATCGGTCTCCGCGCGCACCGACTCCGCGGAGCCGTCGTAGACCACGACGTACTGCCCGGCGATCACGTTCGCGTCCGCGCTCGGCCGATCGGCCAGCGCGGGGCCGGCGGTCGCCAGCGAGGCGACCGCGAGGATTGCGCAGAGGTTCGGCTTCAGATTCGACACGGGAGAGCGAAGGGCAACGGGGCCCCCCGACGGATATCGGCCTCGCGCGCGCGGGCTTGAGGGCATAGGGTCGCCCCATGACACGCCTCAGTGAAATCGGGGGCCGCCGAGTGCCGTTCCTGCGCTGGTCGTTCGTACGGATGGTGCTGGGCATGAAGCGCCTGACGACCGAATGGCAGGTCGGGGACGGCCGTGAGGAGGCGCTCGGCGAGCACGTGGTCTCGACCGCGGCGCCGGGGGACCTGGGCGGTGCGATCGACGCGGTCGACCAGTTCTGTTACCGCGAGAGCTTCATGATGAACGTAGGCGACGAGAAGGGCGAGCTGCTCGACGCCGCGATCGGGCGCGCCAACCCCGGCCGCCTGCTCGAGCTCGGGACGTACTGCGGCTACAGCGCGCTGCGCACCGCCCGAGCCATGCCCGAGGGAGCGCACCTCTTCTCGATCGAGTTCAACGAGGCGAACGCCGCGGTCGCGCGCCGCATCCTCGCGCACGCCGGAGTGGACGACCGGGTCACGATCGTGGTCGGGACGCTCGGCGACGGCGGCCAGACGATCGCCGCGCTCGAGGGTGAGCATGGGTTCGCCGAAAACTCCCTGGACTTCGTGTTCATCGACCACGCGAAGGACGCCTACCTGCCGGACCTCCAGCGAATCCTTGAGCAGCGGTGGCTGCGGCCCGGGGCACGCGCCGTGGCGGACAACGTGAAGTTCCCCGGCGCGCCGGACTACCGCGACTTCATGCGCGCGGAGGAGGGAAAGGGCTGGCGGACGACCGGGCACGAGACCCACGTCGAGTACCAATCCGTGATCAAGGACCTCGTCCTCGAGTCGGAGTACCTGGGCTAGGGCGAGTCGGCCCCGCGCAAGTCCCCCTCGCTCGAAACGTTCGTAGGGCAATGCGGATCTCCCCCGCCCTCTTGGCGTTCGCGTGCGCCGCGGCCTTCCCGGCTGCGGCCGAAGCCGCCCCGCCGCCGCCCGAGCTTCCGGAACCGAGCTACCAGAGCGTCTCGCGGGAGGTCCTGATCCCCATGGATGACGGGGTCAACCTGGCGGCGACGATCGCACTGCCGTCCGAGGACGGCGCGGAGCCGCTGCCGGGGCGATTCCCGGTCGTCGTGGGCATGACGCCGTACAGCCGCAACGGGCTCTGCGGATGCTTCGCTCCCGATTTCTTCGCCACCCGCGGGATGGTCGGCGCGGTCGTCGACGTGCGCGGGACCGGCGGGAGCGGCGGCAACCTCGAGGGCAACTTCTTCTCGCCGCGCGAGGCGCGCGACAGCTACAACGTCATCGAATACCTCGGCACGCAGCCGTACTCCAACGGCAAGGTCGGGATGGCGGGCGGCTCATACGTGGGCATCACCCAGTACCTGGCCGCCGAGCTGCGCCCGCCGCACCTGGCTGCGATCACGCCCGCGGTCGCGGTCAGCGACCTCTATCGCGAGGGATACACGCACGGCGGCGTGCCCAACCTGTTCTTCGACCTCCAGTACATCGCGGTCCAGGGTGCGCCCGGCGCCGCCGGGGCCAACACCGACCCGTCCCTCCTCGAGGAGACCCTGAGGGCGAAGCTCGGACAGTCGGCGGTCGGCACGATCGCCTTCGACTACCTGGAACGGCCGGACGACGACTCCTTCTACCGGGACCGCTCCCCGATCTACGACGCCGGCAAGATCCAGGTGCCGGCGCTGATCCTGGGCGGCTGGCGCGACGGGCTGCTGCGCGGAGCCCCCGAGATGTACGACCGCCTCTCACGACGCAAGGGCGTGGAAACCCGGCTGTATGTGGACCCCTGTACGCACAAGGGTTGTGGCGCGCCGCTGGCTCCGCTCACCGCGGGCGAGGGGCTCTACGACAGCGCAGCGCTCGTGTTCGAGTTTCTCGAGAAGCATCTCGCCGGCGCCGCCACCCCGGACAGGCCGGCCGTCGAGTACTACGTACAGGGCAGGAACGAGTACGAGAGCGCGAAATCCTGGCCGCCGGCGGACGTGGGCGTCGAGCGCCTCGCGCTGGCCCCGGGCGAGCTCGGGTCAAAGGCCCCGCCGGACGCGCGGACGGCGCAGTTCGTGACGAACCCCGTCGCCGGCTTCAGCATGGCCTTCGACCGTTTCGGAACGGTTGCGGCCAGCCCGTACGTCCCGGCCGACCAGCGCCTCGAAGGCCCGCACGGCCTCACGTTCCGAACGCCGGCGCTCGAGCGGCCGCTCTCGCTGGCAGGGCCGCTCGCGCTCCATCTGGTCGCGGCGTCGAGCGCGCCGGACACGGACTGGCACGCGAAGATCTCGGATGTGGCGCCCGACGGCACGGAGTCGATCGTCACGGACGGCGCGCTGCGCGCCTCGCACCGAGCGCTCGATCCACGGAAGTCGAGGCCCGAGCGTCCCTACCACACGCACATCGACCCGAAGCCGATCGAGCCGGACCGCTTCTACGAGTACGACGTCGAGATCTGGCCAACCGCGTACGAGCTCGCGCCCGGACACCGGCTCCAGCTGCGCCTCACCTCGACCGACCTTCCGACGCACATGCCGGGCTCGTTCGCCTTCGACCGCGACGATCCCACCGCCGCCCAGATCAACCTGCACACCCCGGCCGTGAACACGGTCAAGTTGAGCGAGAGCCACCTGCTCATGTCCGTGGCCGGCGCGGCGAAGCGATGCCGGCCGACGAAGCGCCGCTCGATGCCCGTCCGGGCGGGCCGCAGGACGACGATCCGCGTCCGCGTGACCAAGGCGGGTCAGCGAGTCCCCGGAGCTCCCGTCCGGCTCAGGGCACCCGGGGTGCGCAGGCACACCGTCGCGAACGCACGCGGCAAGGCAACCCTCCGCTTCCGCGCCGAGCGCGATGGCCGAGCGAAGGTCAGGACGCCGCTCTGCGGCGCCCGGCTGCGTATCTCCAGGCGGACCTAGTTCGCTGGCCGCTCCTACTGGATGCGCAGACAGACCACGAAGATAGTGAGCGACCAGGGGCTGGACAACGCGCCCCCGTCAGCCGTCGCTCGCCATTCGGTCGGAGCCGGGTAGCTCGCAAGCAGGCTCGCATCGTTCGAACCCGACGTGTATGCGCCACCTCCGACGACGCGCCACCCCTCGGCGCCGTTCACGTCCGGGCAGCTCGCCTCGCCATGCTTGGTCTCCGTCTTGTTCGTCTTCGTGCTGTCATTGATGTGCCGGATCCCGGTGACCGTGAACGTCCCGTCGATGTCCTTGTGGGTGAGGCTCTCGTTTTCCACCTCCTTGCCCCTGATGCTCGCGTCTTGGACCGCCCGCTCACCAACGGAGGCACGGGCGAGCTTGAACCTAGAGACGGAGTTGTCGGCGAGCTTCCCATCGGTCACCGACAGGGCGACGAGCTTCGCGGATGTGACGGAGTTGTCGGCGAGCTCTGCCGTGGCGACCGCGGAGGTGAGGATCTCGGGGCGCGAGACCGCATTGGTGGCGATCGCCGCCCCCGTGACGGCGTCGGTCGCGAGTTTGTCGACGGTGACTGCGCCGGGGCGGATCTTGGACTGACTGACCGATTGGTCCTGGAGCTTCGACTCGGTCACGGCGCTGTTGGCGAGCTTCGCGCCGGTGACGGACAGGTCGACGAGTTTCGGTGTGGTCACGGCGAGGCTCGCGAGCTTGGCCGCCGAGACGGCGCCGTTCGCGAGCTTCAGCTCGGTGATCGAGCCGTCCCCGACGACCCCGTCCTCGAGGTGCTGAGGCCCCACAGAGCTGAGCGCGAGTTGCTCGCTGCCCACGGCGCCGTCATCGATGTGCTCTGAGTCGATCGCGTCGTGAGCGACCTTCGTGCTCGTGACCGCCCCGAATTTGAGCTTGCCGGCACTGACCGCCTCGTCGAGCAGATCGACACCCTCGACCGTCCCGTTGGCCAGGTGGCTGCCCGTGACCGCGCCCGCGGCGATCTTCGGCTCGGTCACAGACGACCCACCCAGATCGGCGGTCATGACCTGTTCGTTGACGATGTCGGATGAATCGATCTTGCCCTTCGCCTTGAACGAGAGCGCAACCTCGTTTCCCACACACGACTCCCCCTCATCGACCACACGCATGTACCCAGCCGGCTCCCCGTCCGTGCCATAACAGCCGTGGATCGTCCCGTCCGAGGCCGGGATCGCCGCGAACGTCACACCCCCAACAGCGGCGAAGAGGGCGATCGACGCGACCACATTGGCGTAGGACAGGCGAGCACGGAGCTTGGCGAGCACGAGGGCACTCCTTCGGTAGCTGTGGGAAACCACAGCCCCTGCGCGAGCAAAACGTCGCCAAACCAAGCGCGAGCGCCGCACACACGACAGCGGGCCGCTAGGACCAACGTACATGCGATAGCGCCAACGCGCCAGCATGATCGTGGCGGCCGCCCGTCCGAACGCAGGTCGGCACCATTGCTCGCGCGGTCCGCACGTCGTACACCTGAGACTGCGATGAACGATGTCCGCGGGCGAGCGGAGGGTCTACTGCGCGAGCCGGTGCGGCGCGCCGATCTGGCGATCGCGTTCGACGAGTCGGTCGCGTCCACGGTGGACGTCCAGGTCGAGGGCCGCAACTTCTTCCCACCGATGCTCCGGGACATCGCGTCGGCCTCGTCGTCGGTCCACATCACGCAGTTCGGCTTCAAGCCGGGGACGATCGGCGAGGAGTTCGCGACCACGCTGCTCGCGAAGGCGTCCGAGGGCATTCCGGTCAGGCTCGTCGTGGACGGACAGGGCTCACGGCCGAGCGGATCGAGCCGCAAGTTCTACGAGCGGCTCCGGGCAGGCGGTGTGGAGGTCTGCGTCGTGCGTGCGACACGGCTGTGGGCGCCGGAGCAGCTCGGGCACTTCGACCACCGGAAGTTCGTCGTGGTCGACGGCCGGACGGGCTGGGTGGGTGGCGCCGGGGTCGAGGACCACTTCGTCGACGGGCGGTTCCACGACCTCTTCGTCCGGGTGACCGGACCGGTCGTCGCGCAACTCCAGCTCGTGTTCGTCGCCAGCTTCCGCTGGCTGGGCGGAGCGATCCCGCCGGAAGAGGTCGACGCTCTCTTCCCCACCCATGAGGACGTCGCGGATTCCGCCCCGGCAACCGTGCTGCACAACGCCCCGGGCCCGTACCGCCCGATCACGACCGCCATCGCGGAGGCTCTCGACACCGCCGCCTCGACGCTCGACGTGGTCAACCCGTACGTCGCCGACCGAGGGATGATCCGCCGGATCGAAGCTGCCGCGCTCCGCGGCGTGCAGGTCCGGCTCTTCGTGCCGGGGCAGCCGAACAACCTGGCCTGCGCGGCCGCGCAACGGTTCCATCACGGGGCGCTGCTCGACGCCGGCGTACGCATCCTCGAGCATCCGTCGATGCTGCACGCCAAGGCGTTCGTGCGTGACGGCGAGGACGTTCTCGTCGGCACCTGCAACCTCGAGGCCTGGAGCCTCAAGCGCTTCTTCGAGATCGACCTGCTCGTACGCTCCCCGGGGTTCGCCGAGCTGTTCGACGAGCGCTTCTCGATACCCGCCGAGCGCGCGGCAACCGCGGGCCGGCCGCCGGCCGGGATTCGCGAACGGGCCATGGCCAGGGCGTTCGCGACCATCTCGCCGCTTCTCTGACCCGTTGTAGGGTGCGCGCGCCCATGCACGACCTGGGTCTATCGAACGAGCAGATCCAGCGGATCGAGCTTACGGTGTCCTGCCGAGACGCGGATTCGTTGCCCAAGGTCCCGGACGCAGGGCTGGTGCGGACCGAGGACGGGCGGCGGGTGCAGGTGATGCACGACGGCTCCCTGGTGCTTGCCGACGGCTACTACGGCACGTGGATGACCGAGATCATCCGGCGGCTGCGGGGCCATCACGAACCGCAGGAGGAACGCGTGGTGCACGCGATCATCGAACGGCTGGGCGGCGGGGATCGCCGGCCGGTCGTGGTGGAACTCGGCGCCTTCTGGGGCTACTACTCGATCTGGGCGATGCGCCGGACGGGGGCGCGCGCGATCCTCGTCGAGCCCGACCCGGCGAACCTGCGCGTGGGACAAACCAACGTCGAGCTGAACCTGTTCGACGCCACGTTCGTGAACGCGGCGGTGGGCGGCGAGCACGGGTCCCGGACGTCGATCGTCTGTGAGAGCGACGGTGTCGAGCGCGAGCTGCCGGTCGTCACGGTGCCGGGGCTCGTGGAGGACCACGCAATCGACACGCTCGACCTGCTGCTGGTCGACGTGCAGGGCGCCGAGACCGATGTGCTGGAGCGGATGGCCGGTTGGTTGGGGCCTGGTCAGGTGCGGTTTCTCGTTGTGTCGACACACCACCATTCGATCAGCGGCGACCCGATGACGCACCAGCGTTGCCTGGCGACGATCGAGGCGGCCGGTGGCCATGTGGTGGCCGAGCACACGGTGGGCGAGTCGTTCAGCGGCGACGGGCTGATCGCGGCGAGCATGGATCCTCGCGATCGTGATCTGGTGGTCCCGGTCAGCCGGGCGCGTTACAGCGAGAGCCTGTTCGGGCCGCTCGAGCCAGAGCTCGCCGAGGCGCTCGCGCGACTGTCGGATACCTAAGCTGAGTCGCTGCATGGCGGCGCGCTCCGACATCCGCAACGTCGCGATCATCGCGCACGTCGACCACGGGAAGACCACGCTGGTCGACGCGATGCTGAACCAGGCCGGCGTGTTCGGGGCGCACGAAGAGGTGTCGGAGCGTGTGATGGACTCGATGGACCAGGAGCGCGAGCGCGGCATCACGATCCTGGCCAAGAACGCTGCCGTGCGCTACGGCGACACGAAGCTGAACATCGTGGACACGCCTGGCCACGCCGACTTCGGCGGCGAGGTGGAGCGCGGCCTCAGCATGGTCGACGGCGTTCTCCTGCTGGTCGACGCCTCCGAGGGACCGCTCCCCCAGACGCGCTTCGTGCTGCGCAAGGCACTCGAGCGGCGGCTCCCAGTGATCCTCGTGGTGAACAAGGTGGACCGGCCGGACGCCCGCGTCGGGGAGGTCGTGGACGAGGTGTACGAGCTGTTCCTCGACCTCGATGCGGACGAGGAGCAGATCGAGTTCCCGATCGTCTACACGAACGCCAGGCAGGGACGTGCGTCGGCGGTCGCGGGCGAGGAGGGCACCGACCTGCGCCCGCTGCTGGACCTGCTCGTGGCACGCGTGCCCGCGCCCGAGTACGAGGAGGACCACGGCCTTCAGGCGCTCGTCACCAACCTGGACGCGTCCCCATACGTCGGCAGGCTCGCCATCTGCCGCGTCCACAACGGCGTCCTTCGCAAGGCGGTCCCGGTGGCCTGGTGCCGGCGCGACGGGACGGTCGAGCGCGCCGCGGTCACGGAGCTCTACGCGATGGAGGGACTCCAGCGCGTGGAGGTCGACGAGGCGGGCCAGGGTGAGATCGTCGCGGTCGCAGGCATCCCCGACATCACGATCGGCGAGACGATCGCCGACCCGGACGATCCCGTTCCCCTGCCGCCGATCGCAATCGACGAGCCTGCGCTCGGCATGACGATCGGCATCAACACGTCGCCGCTCTCGGGCAGGTCCGGCTCGCGCCTGACCGCGCGCCAGGTTCAGGAGCGCCTCGAGCAGGAGCTGGTCGGCAACGTCTCGATTCGGGTGCTCGAGACGGAGCGCCCTGACACGTGGGAGGTACAGGGGCGGGGCGAGTTGCAGCTCGCCGTGCTCGTCGAGGCGATGCGGCGCGAGGGCTTCGAGCTGACCGTGGGCAAGCCGCAGGTGGTCACGCGCGAGATCGACGGCGAGGTCCACGAGCCGGTCGAGCGGCTGGCGATCGACGTGCCCGAGGACTTCCTGGGAGTCACGACTCAGCTCCTGGCCCTCCGCAAGGGCCGCATGGAGCACATGGTCAACCACGGGACGGGCTGGGTCCGGGTGGATTACCTGGTGCCCGCTCGCGGGCTGATCGGCTTTCGCACCGAGTTCCTGACGGAGACGCGCGGCTCGGGCATCCTTCATTCGGTCTTCGAGCGCTACGAGCCGTGGTACGGCGAGATCAAGTCCCGGCCGACGGGCAGTCTCGTGGCCGACCGCAGCGGCGAGACCGGGCAGTTCGCCCTGCTCAAGCTGCAGGAGCGCGGCCAGCTCTTCGTGGGACCGGGCGAACAGGTCTACGAGGGCATGGTCGTCGGAGAGAACGCGCGCGCCGACGACCTCGACGTGAACGCCGTGCGCGAGAAGAAGCAGACCAACATGCGCGCGGCCGGGTCGGACGACACCGTCCGGCTGGTTCCGCACCACCAGCTGTCGCTCGACCAGGCGCTCGAGTTCATCCGCGTCGACGAATGCGTGGAGGTCACTCCAGGCAAGCTCCGCCTGCGCAAGGTCGTGTTGCACGCGGGCGAACGCCAGAAACTCGCGCGCGCGGCCAAGCACGCGGTGACGACCTGACGTGCCGCAGGACGTCCCCATCCGCGGCGAGATGATTCGCCTGGGTCAGCTGCTGAAGCTGGCCGGCGTCGTCGAGGTCGGCGGCGAGGTCCGGGCGTTCCTCGCCGAGGCGACCATCCTCGTGAACGGCGAGCCCGACGCTCGGCGCGGCCGGCAGCTACACCCGGGCGACACGGTGCTGGTGAACGGACTCGAGCTCCGCGTCGCGCGCGGGACGGCCCGGTAGCCCTCTCAGCCCTCGTCCTCAGGGGCTTCCGGCTTCAACTCCCACTGCCAGGAGCTCTCGTACCTGTTGGTGATGTAGCTCCCGCTGAGGAGCTCCCCCGATTCCTCCTCCTCGCACGAGTCCGTGGCGGCGAGGGAGCCGTCGGACTTGACCCTGAACTGACGGAAGCTCGGCGGGCAGTGGTCGCGGTCGTCCGCGTGTGGCAGCCAATGACTCGGCGAGTAGTCGGACTGATGCGGGTCGCTGTTGACGCAGTCCGTTGTGTAGTGCTGCTCAGGGGCCTCGAGGCCGTAGCCGGCGCTCAGGGCGTACAGCGCTCCGGGAGCGAGCGAGCCCTCGTAGCTCAGCGTCGCAAAGGCTCCCCCGTCCCGCGACAGGCTGATGGGAACTTTCCCTTGGCCGTACCGGGTGCAGTCGTTATGGGAGCCGGAACTCGTGCCGGAGAACTTCCAGTGGACTTCCCCTCCGGTGGCCTTGTATTGGTCCTGCCCATCGGCCACCACACGCTCGAAGATCACGGTGGCCGTCAGGGTCTCGGTGAACGACGCTTCGCCCGGGGGCACGTCGGTGCCGTTGCCGGTTTGCGATGACTCCATGGTGTGCGTGGCCGCCGTCGTGCCGACGAGCCGCTTGGGGAAGGGATCGGCGCCGAAGGAGATCGGGGTCTTGAAGAACTTGCAGTTGTTCTCCTTGGCCTTGCGCTTCTCCCCGTCCACGACCTTCACGCACGCGATCACGTAGAGCGATCCGTCGGCGTCCGCCGGAGCCCTGGGCTCCGCGGTGACCCTGGAGTCTTCTCCCGGCTTGAGGGGTTCGACCTTCTTCTTGCGGCCGAGACGGAGATCGTTCCGCGAGCGCTGTTTGTCGGCGGAGAGGCGAAAGGAGACCTTGGACTTGCTGGCCTTCCGATCCCCGATGTTCTCCACCCTGACCGCGAGATCGAGCCGATCGCCCGGCGAGGCCTTCGCGGGGAGATCGGAGCGCGGCTTCACGACCAGGTCAGGGGCCTTGTCGCCCCGTGCGGCGCCAACCGCGCCGCTCAGAGCGAGCGAGGCCGGCAGCAGCACGGCAGCAACGGCCAGCGCTGTCCGGCTCACCGCGCCCCCTCCGCCCGGCTAGTTCGCCTTCTTGAGCTTGCCCGAGGCGCTTGGGAACTCGAAGCACGAGGTGTACCCGTAGTAGTTCTCCATCTTGATGCTGAAGTTGAAGGAGTACGCGAGGGTGTACTTGTTCACGTTTCCCTCCGCCCAGGCGATCCCGCCCCCTGCGTCCGGGTCCTCCTCGTTCGAATTTCCCTTGATCGTCTTGTCCCCGCTCGCGAAGTACTTGAGGTCGCCTTGCCCCGGATTCGTCAGCTTCATCTTCCCGAACTTCACGGTGCGCACGCACTCGCGGCTGGGGTCGAAGAACTCAATGCTGACCGTTATCCGCTTGCCCTTCTTGGTGACCTTGACCGGCTGCTTATCGCCGTCGGGCGCGACGTAGGTGTACTTCCCGGGCTTCAACTTGATCGTCTTCTTCTTCGCGGCAGAGGCGTCGTCCGAACCGTCGCGAGTCGCGGACGCGGCTGTGACTGCGCTGACGGTCAATGCGAGCACGGCGATGAGGACGAGCAGGGTGCGCTTCACGGAACCTCCTGTTGGTCAGGCCAGAGCACCCAGTAGAACACGGTTTTGGCATTGACGCGAGCAATCGCGCGAGGAACGGCGGTTCCGGACGGATGTTGGATGGCGCTTTCGCCCTGACGTGTTCTGATGGAAGGGATGACTTCAGCGCCAGCCCGCCTGCTCGTGCTGGCCACATGTCTGGTCGGCCTCGCGCTTCCGGCGAACGCGGCGGCCGCACCCCCGGCCAACGACAACCAGGCCAACGCGATCGTCCTCACCGGCGAGAGCCCCCCGGCCGCGACGGGGACGAACGTCGATGCCACCGCCCAGGCCGGCGAGCCGGGGCACTACTTCGTCGGCAACAGCTTCGGGGCGACGGCCGAACCGATGCACTCGGTGTGGTGGAAGTGGACGGTGCCGACGTCGGGCATGTACACGTTCAATACCTGCAACTCCTCCTTCGACGTTGCGCTTGCCATCTACGTCGACGACGGGACCCCCAGCGGGTTCATGCGCTTCAACGACGACGCTTGCGACCGCCAGGAGCGCGTCTCGTTGTTCCAGGCTCAGGGGACGCAGCTGCTGATCGCGATCGACGGGGTCGACGGCGCCACCGGCGCCGTCAGCCTTAAGATCACGAAGACGCCGCCGCCCGCGAATGACGCCTTCGCCAACGCGCTCCCGCTGAGCGGGCCGACCGACAGTGACGGCGTGGACAACTCGAGCGCCACCGCGCAGGCCAGCGAGCCGCAGCACGCGGGCCAGCCGGCTAACGCCTCTGCGTGGTGGAAGTGGACCGCCCCGAGCAGCGGCCCCTACGTGATCGACGCGTGCGAGCCCGGAGCGTGGTCGGACTTCTACTCGCGCCAGATCGCCGTGTACACGCAGGGCGGGAGCGGGCTCGCCGGTCTGGCCACCCTGGCGGAGGACCGGCTGTCATGGGACTGCGGCAGGGACCAGCGAACCGGGGTGGTGAGGATCACCGCCGTCATGAACCAGACGTACTACATCGCCGTCGAGGGCCGGGGCTTCACCACGGGTGTCAACACCTTCGTCAACGTGAGGCCGCAGGTGGCGCCGCCCAACGATAACTTCGCCAACGCGGCGACGTTGACCGGCCCGAGCGCATTCGCGACCGCCGACACGCGCGACGCGACCGGAGAGGCGAGCGAGCCGCGGCATGTGTCGAACGGCCCGGCGGCGCACTCGGTGTGGTGGAAGCTGACCGTGCCCACTACCGATGACTATCTCTTCACCTTGGGGGCCGACTTCCGAGCCGGGTGGAACCTCTACCGGCAGAACGGGAGCGGGTTCGCGGGGCTCGAAGAGCTGCTCCCGGGCAGCGCCAACCGCTTCAGGAACCCCGATGGGACACGCACCCACGGGCGCGACCACTACATCCGCCTGAGCGCCGGCACGACGTACTACGTCGCGATTGACGGCGCCGGAGACGGTGACGAGGACGATCCGACGCCGGGCGGCGGCGGACACGTCTCACTCGAGCTCTCGCTGGTCGACGCGCCGGTGAACGACGACTTCGCCGACGCCACGCTGCTGGAGGGGGTGGCGGACTCGGCGCGATTCCTCACGCGCGGCGGGTCGGTCGAGGCTGGCGAGCCGAATGCCGGGGCCCGCTTGCGCACCGTCTGGTACCGCTGGACGGCTCCCTCGGCCGGCGACTACCTCGTCGACATTTGCGTTCCGAACCCGAGCGACCCGGGCAACCTGGACAACGCGGCGGACTTGGGTGTCTACGAGCAGAACGGGGCCGGCTTCGCCGGGCTCGCCGCCGTGCCCCCCAAGGAGCAGCAGGACTGCCGTGGCGACTTCGAGTCGGCGCCGGACCGACACCCGTTTACAGCGGTCACCGGTAAGACGTACTTCTTCGTCGTCGACGGGCGCGACATGATCGTGGACTCCGGCCTTCAAATTCGAAAGCTGAACCGTCCCGTCAACGACAACTTCGCTGCCGTGCGGACGCTCACTGGTGGCACGGACTCGGACACCGGCACCAACATCGACGCCTCGCACGAACCTAACGAGCCGACGCTGGGTGGCGACGGCCCCGGATCGGTCTGGTGGAAGTGGAGCGCGCCCGCGGTCGGACGCTACGTGATCGAGACCTGCGGCAGCGACTTCACCACGATGCTCCGCAGCTACACCGACGGCAATCCCAACCCGACCGTCGCGCAGCTCGATCAGTTCAACGTCCCCGTCTTCTTGAGCCCCGGGTGCGACGGGGGCAGCCGGCTGATCATCGACAACCAAACCGTCGGGCGGACCTACTACCTCGCCGTCGACGGCCTCGAGTTCCCCGATGCGGGGAGCGTCGAGATCAGTGTGCGCCCGTCTGCCCCGCCGGCGAACGACAACCTGGCGGGCGCCGCGCAACTGGTGGGGATGGGCGCGCAGGGAAGTGCTTCGACGGTCGAAGCGACGGTCGAGGACGGCGAGCCAGTGCACCACCCCAACCGAGCGTCCAACCGGACCGTGTGGTGGAAGTGGACCGCCCCGTCGACCGCGAATGTCGTGATCGACGCGTGCGAGAGCACCTACGACACGGTGATGGCCGTCTATACCGGGGGGCCGGGTGTCGCCGACCTGACGCCGGTCGGCTCGAACCACAACGGCGAAGAGTGCTCCCAGGGCAGCCGGCTCACGCTCGCGGCGACCGCCGGCACGCAGTACTTGATCGCGATCGGCAGCGCGAGCGAAAACTCCGGCACGGTCGGCACGGCGTCGCTCGCGATCGTCGACGCGCTGGCTCCGGCGAACGACAACTTCGCCAACGCGGCAACGGTGCCCGCGTCCGGCGGCAGCTTCGGCGGCGACAACCTCTTTGCGACGAGCGAACCCGCGGAGGGGACCTTTGAACTGTCGGGCGAGAACACGGTCTGGTGGAAATGGACACCGACCACGACCGGGGCGTGGTCGCTCGTCACCTGCTCGCCGGGCAACGCCTTCGAGATCGAGCCGGAGGCGTTCCGGCAGACCGGTGTGGGGTTCGACGGCCTCGTCCGCGTCGCCGCAGACGAGACGCAGTGCGCCGGTGGCGGACGGGCCGACTTCGTCGCGGTCGCCGGCAAGACCTACTACTTCCGGGTGTCCGGCTCCAACGAGGGCGACTTCGAGCTCGCGCTGCGCCGCGTCGAGCGGCCCGCCAACGATGAATTCGCCGACGCGGAGTTGCTCACGGGGCAGGCCGACTTCGCGGCCGGCTCGAACCTCGACGCGACGCGGCAGACCGGCGAGCCCTCGCACGGCGACGTCGACGAGAACGGCGACACGAACACCGACGGGCGTTCGGTGTGGTGGCGATGGACGGTGCCGACGGGCGGCAGCGGGACCTATGGCATCTCGGTCGACTGCGGGTCGGTCATCTCGACGGTCCGTGCGTATACCGGTCCTGGGCTGACGCAGCTGACGAGCCGGGGCACGCCGTCGCGAGAGAACTGCGCGGGCGGCTCGATCGCGCGGCTGACCCTTGTGGCCACGGCGGGGCAGCTCTACTTCATCGCGGTCGACAGCAGCGACCCGGGCCGGGACGGGTTCGGACTCACGCTCCAGCTCGCGGGCGCCGGCGGGGATGTGACGCCGCCCGAGACGAAGATCGACACCGGGCCGGCGGCCGGCGCGCAGCTGGCCGTACGCACTGCGAAGTTCACCTACTCCTCGAACGAGCCGGGGTCAACGTTCCAGTGCCGGCTCGTCGGGCGTCCGGCCGGCTTCGCGGCCTGCAACAGCGGCACGATCACCTACTCGAACCTTCCCGATGGCAGCTACCGCTTCGAGGTGCGCGCCTCGGACGCAACCGGCAACCAAGACCCGAGCGCCGCGACGAGGACCTTCACCGTCGCGGTCGGCGGCCCACCGCCGCCGCCTGACGGTGATGACGATGGTGTGCCGGACTCCTCGGATGCGTGCCCGACCGTGTCGGATGCTGCTGCGCCGCGGAACCCGCGGACGGGCTGTCCGGCTGATGTGGTGCCGACGGATTCCGATGGCGACGGCGTGCCGAACGGCTCGGACGCGTGTCCGAGCGTGTCGGATGCGGCGGCGCCGCGGAATCCGCGGACGGGCTGCCCGGCCGACCCCGTCACTCCCGGGGATGATGGGACTGATGGGGACGACGTCCTGACCGGGGACGGGCTCCCGAACCTGATCTGCGGCCTCGGGGGCGACGACGAGATCAGCGGCCTGGGCGGCAACGACACGCTCTACGGCGACGCGTGCGGCGCGAACGCCGGCGGCGCGTCGGTTTCGCAGGTCGGCAAGGACGGCAACGACCGGCTGCTCGGCGGGGATGGCAACGACAAGCTCTTCGGCGCGGGCGGCAAGGACAAGCTGTTGGGCGGGAAGGGCAACGACAAGCTCAAGGGCGACGCCGGCAACGACACGCTCAAGGGCGACGCGGGCAAGGACACGCTCGACGGCGGGAAGGGCAACGACAAGCTCACCGGCGGCGGCGGG
>Ga0190275_10000131_pt1 | contig 83543 bp, 81 predicted proteins | sample Popmic550T_FD_133745 | JGI IMG/M metagenome (GOLD analysis project Ga0190275, IMG submission 133745) | Populus adjacent soil microbial communities from riparian zone of Yellowstone River, Montana, USA - 550 T | ecosystem: Environmental > Terrestrial > Soil > Riparian zone > Trees stand | place...
CCGATCATCGGCGAGGTGCTCGCCGAGCTCAAGATCAACCTCAACCGCCGCGAGCAGTTCGCGCTCGAGAAGGTGCTGGTCGACGAGCTTCTCGGCCTCGGGCCGCTGGAGGAATTGCTCTCCGACCCGAACATCTCCGACATCATGGTCAACGGGCCGAACCAGACCTTCATCGAAAGGAAGGGCAAGCTCGAGATCGCCCAGATCCAGTTCCGCGACGAGGAGCATCTGTTCCAGATCGCCCAGCGCATCGTCAACAAGGTCGGCCGCCGGGTCGACCAGACCACGCCGCTGGCCGACGCCCGACTCCAGGACGGCAGCCGCGTCAACGTCATCATCCCGCCGCTCAGCCTGCGCGGAACGGCCATCTCGATCCGTAAGTTCTCAGAGAAGCCGATCACCGTCGACATGATGAAGAATTTCGGATCGATGTCGGACAAGATGGCGACGGTCCTGAAGATCGCCGGCGCCAGCCGCTTCAACATCATCATCTCGGGCGGCACCGGCTCGGGCAAGACGACGATGCTCAACGCCTTGTCGAAGCTGATCGACCCGGGCGAGCGGGTCATCACCATCGAGGACGCCGCCGAGCTCCGCCTCCAGCAGCCGCACTGGCTGCCGCTCGAGACAAGGCCGCCCAACCTCGAAGGCCAGGGCGCCATCTCGATCCGCGACCTCGTCATCAACGCCCTTCGTATGCGTCCCGACCGGATCATCCTCGGCGAGATCAGGGGCAGCGAATGCTTCGACCTGCTCGCCGCGATGAACACCGGCCATGACGGCTCGATGGCCACCTTGCACTCCAACTCCCCTCGCGAATGCCTGGCGCGTATGGAGAACATGGTGATGATGAGCGACATCAAGGTGCCCAAGGAGGCGATCTCGCGCCAGATCGCGGACTCGGTCGACCTCATCGTCCAGGTCAAGCGCCTGCGCGACGGCAGCCGCCGAACCACCAACATCACCGAGGTGATCGGAATGGAAGGCGACGTCATCGTCACCCAGGAGCTCTTCAAGTTCGAATATCTCGACGAGACCGCCGACGGCAAGATCATCGGCGAATATCGAAGCATGGGGCTGAGGCCCTACACGCTGGAGAAAGCCAAGCAGTTCGGCTTCGACCAGCCTTATCTGGAGGCGTGCCTTTAGAGCGCGATCATCTGGGATTGAACCGCTCATCCTGAGTAGGGACTGAGCGAAGGCGAAGGCCCGTATCGAAGGATCCTTCGATACGCCGGTTCGACAAGCTCACCGGCTACTCAGGATGAGCGGACCGACTCAACCTCAGACGATCAGGCTCTAGCCGCTATCCCGCGAAAAGCGGGAAGGGGCTGGAGCGGCCGCACGCCACTCTGAAATGTCGATACAGCCTGGTCTAGACCATCACCGCCAGGGCCACGCATACCACCGTCGCCATCATCGCCAGGATGAGGATCGGCTGCCACGGCACCCAGCCGGGCCTGTCGACGTCGCGGCGCCTGGTTCGTCGCTGGTCGGCCCAGCCGGCGAGCAGAGCGAGGGCGGCCGAGGCGGCGGCGATGGACCAGAGAAAGGTGGTGGGATCGTCCATGCCGCGCCTTAGCGTCATGCGCCAAGGACTGTCACCGGCTTTGCCCAGTCCCGGAGCCCGCTTGATGCAGGCCTGTTGCATTGCCCGAGCGTTCGTGCTATGTTCTGGACTCGGCTATTTGACATCTTGATAAACGGGCAACGGCCTGGGGCCGTGCCGACGGCGCTGTCTCGTGTAGCGCCAGGGGATGCGCGAAGAATCGGAGCACGAGGCGTCGCGTCCACTTCGTCCACTTCGTCCGGTTTCGGTCACCACGGCCCCCTCGCGCCGCGTCCACTTCGTCCACTTCGTCCGGATTCGAACGCTCGCTCTGTGTTGCGCCTCTTCCGCCGCTCCGCCATGAGGCCGGGGACAAATATGAAAAGCCCGGAGAAATCTTCATGACCGCCAGCCGCTTCTGCGCCGCCGCCCTCGCCCTGGGGCTCATCGCCGCCGCGGGGTGCGCGCCTTCGCCTCGCGCCGTGGCGGCGGCGGAGGCGGATCTTCACGCCGATACCGCGATCGCGGCGGCCGTGGGGGCTCCGACCCGGACCGAGGCGAACCGGGCGCGCGATCAATACCGGCATCCGCGCGAGACTCTCGGCTTCTTCGGCGTGAAGCCGACCGATACCGTCGTCGAGATCTGGCCGGGCGGGGGCTGGTATACCGAGATATTGGCGCCCCTGGTTCGCGAGACCGGCACCTATTACGCCGCCGGCAACGGCAACGTTCTCGGCGGCGCCCGGGCGCTTCAGGCCCGGGACCCGGCGACCTTCGGCGCGATCCGCTACGCCGCTTTCCCCGCCGGGGTCGCGGCGGCGACCGAGCCGCCCGTGCCGGCCGGAACGGCCGACGTCGTCCTCACCTTCCGCAACGTCCACAATTGGATCATGCCCGACCAGCCCTTCGCCGAGGAAGCCTTCCGGCAGATGTTCGCGATGCTGAAGCCCGGCGGGACCCTCGGAGTGGCCGAGCACCGGCTTCCGGAGAGCGCCGATCCGGCGCTCGAGAAGTCGTCGGGCTATATCAAGGTCTCGACGGTGCGCCGGCTGGCCGAGGCGGCGGGCTTCCGGCTGGCCGCTTCGAGCGAGATCAACGCCAATCCGGCCGACACCAAGGACCATCCCAACGGGGTCTGGTCGCTTCCGCCGAGCCTTCGCGGCAAGGAGGTCGGCCGCGAGCGCTTCCTCGCCATCGGCGAAAGCGACCGGATGACCTTGAAGTTCGTCAAGCCGCGCTGACCCGATCCGATTTTTGGGTTCAGGCGCAGAAGGAATAAGCAGGCTCCATGACCGAGTCGCAGATCCTGACGCTGAACGAGCGTGTGAAGGGTTTCTCCAACTTCGCGTTCAATCTTGCCGCTGGACTCGCGGCGGCAACGGCGGCGCGGGTGTGGGTAAAGGGCATCGATCTGGCCGCGCTCCTTTGGGTCGGCGGCGCAATCGTCCTGCTTTCACTCGCCTCGGGGCTGCTTTATCTCCTCGAAGCTGAAATTCGGGAGATGTCATGATGCTCACCGTCAGCGACCTCGCGCCGGTCATTGTTGCGGCGGTGATGGCTGTCTTCGTGCTTCTCCTCACTTGGCACGCCTGGCACCAGGCCCATAAAGATGAAGGACGGCGGCGCCGACATGACCCTCAACCGGGTGAATGATCGAACGACGCTGACCTTCGTCAAGCCGCGCTGACGGTTTACCTTTCGTCCTTCACCACCCGGCCCCGCGCCATCACGAAGCCGACGCGCTTCAGAACCGTCACGTCGGCGAGCGGGTCGCCCTGGACGGCGATGAGGTCGGCGCTCTTGCCGCGCTCGATCGTGCCCACCTCGCCCGCCAGCCCGAGCAGTTCGGCGGCGTTCACGGTGGCGGCCTGGATCGCGGCCGCGGCGGGCATTCCATGCTTGACCATCAGCTCGAACTCGTCGGCGTTGCGGCCGTGCTTCGACACGCCCGCATCGGTGCCGAAGGCGATCTTCACCCCGGCCGGATGGGCCTTGGCGACGTTCTGGCCGGTGATCGAGATCCGCCATTTGATCTTGGGAAGGACCTCGGCCGAATAAGCGTTGGGGTCGGCGGCGAGACGCTCCAGATAGCCGTTCACCGTCGACAGGGTCGGAACGAGATAGGCGCCGCCGCGCCTGAACAGCCGGACGCTCTCGTCGTCGAGCATGGTGCCGTGCTCGATCGAGGCGGCGCCGGCGGCCAGAGCCATGTTGATTCCGTCGGCGCCATGGGCGTGGACCGCCACTTTCTTGCCGTAGAGGCGGGCGGTCTCGACGATCGCCTTGGCCTCGTCGTCGAACATCTGGGCGCCCAAGCCGGCGCCGATCCGGCTGTTGACCCCGCCGGTGGTGGCGATCTTGATGAGGTCGACGCCGCGGCGGACCTGGGTTCGAACCGCTCGGCGGCAGGAGTCGGCGCCGTCGCACAGATTGTCCTGGGGAATGGCGGAATGGAGATCGTCGGCCAGGCCGAGGGTCGAATCCATATGGCCGGACGTGGTCGAGATGGAGCGGCCGGCGTCGACGATCCGCGGGGCGACGATTTCGCCGCGGGCGGCCGAGTCGCGGATGGCGAGGGTGGCGCCGCTGCCGTCGCCGAGATTGCGCACGGTGGTGAAGCCGGCCTCGAGGGTCTTGCGCGCATTGGCGAGGGTGCGAAGGGTCTTCTGGGGGGCGTTCTCGGTCACCTCCTCGACGAGGGCGGCGACTCCGCCGGCGTCGGAATCGAGATGGACGTGGCTGTCGATCAGGCCGGGGAGGACGAAGCGCGTCGAGAGGTCGACGAGGGTCGCTCCGGCGGGCGGCGCGAGGAGACCGTCGGCGATGTCAATGATCCGGCCGCCGGCGACCATGATGGTCGAAGGGCCGCGCGGCGGCTTGCCCGGGCGATCGAGCAGACGGCCGGCGTGGATGTAGGTGACGCCGGTCAGCGGCGGCGGCCCCGGCTGGGCGAGCGCCGCGGCGGCGAACAGGAAAATGGGGACAGCTGCCAATTTCCCCGCGAGGCGGCGTGACATCAGGAAGCTCCTTCCGGGGAAATCGGTGTGCCCATTTTCTAGCGCGTGAGCTTCTCGACCTTGGCCTGGAGGTCGGCGAGCTCGGCGCGGAGGCGCTCCAGCTCCTCCTCGCGGCTGCCCTCGGGCGCGGCCCCGCCCGGGGGCGGCGCCCGGCCGCCGGTCGCGGCGGACTGGAACAGCTCCATGTTGCGGCGGGCGAGCTCGGCGAACGGATTGGCGGTGAAGGCGCCGGCGAGCGCGTCGCGCATCTGGCTCTGGTTGCGCTGGAAGGCCTCGAGGCTGGCCTCGAGATATTGCGGAAGCATCGACTGCATCTGGCCGCCGCCGTAAAGGCCGATCAGCTGGCGAAGGAAGCTGACCGGGAGCAGGGTCTGGCCGCGGCTCTCCTCGTCCATGATGATCTGGGTCAGGACATTGTGGGTGATGTCCTCGCCCGAGCGCGCGTCGACCACTTTGAACTCGCGCTTCTGGCGGACCATCTCGGCCAGGCGCTCGAGCGTGATGTAGGACGAGCTTTCGGTGTCATAGAGGCGCCGGTTGGCGTATTTCTTGATTATGACGACGTCGTCGCCGGATCCCGAGGCCGCCATGGATGATCCCTCAATGGAGGCAAGTGCTCTAGCACCGAAGCTTGACGCGCCGCAACACAGGCCGCGGCCCTTGCCTCTGTTTCTCGCCATGCTGCGCCGCGAGACCGAAGGGGCGCCGGAGCGGCTGGCCAGGGCGCTTGCCGGGCTGAGGCGCTATCAGGAGGCGACGCGCGCCGCCCCGGCGGCCCCGCCGGCGGCGGTGGCGGAGCGGCTCGGAGCGAAAGTGCGCGATTATGGCGGCGCCGGACCGCCGGTCCTGTTCGTGCCCTCGCTGATCAATCCGCCATCGATCCTCGATCTGCCGGAACGCTCGCTGCTGCGCTGGCTTGCGGCGGACGGGCGGGTGAGGCCGCTGCTGCTCGACTGGGGCTGGGAGGTCGAGGCGCGCTCGGCGCTCTCGGTCGCGGGCCATGTCGAGGCGGTGCTCGTGCCGCTGATCGCCGCGCTCGGGGAAAAGCCGGCTCTGGTCGGCTATTGCCTGGGGGGGACGATGGCGCTCGCCGCCGCCGGGCCGAGCGGGGCTCCGGCGGTGGCGGCGATCGCGGCGCCGTGGCGCTTCTCGGGCTTTCCGGACGAGGCGCGGGCGACCCTGGCCCGCCTCTGGGAAGGCTCGGCGGCGACCTCGAAGCTGCTCGGCTGCCTGCCGATGGAGGTTCTGCAGAGCGCCTTCTGGAGCCTCGACCCGACCCGGACGGTGGCCAAGTTCGAGGCCTTTGCCGACATGGCCGAGGGGAGCGCCGAGGCCCGGGCGTTCGTCACTCTGGAGGATTGGGCGAATGACGGGCCACCGCTGCCGCACTCGGCGGCGCTCGAATTGTTCGAGGACCTGTTCGGCCGCGACGTCACCGGGCGGGGGCATTGGCGGCTCGCCGATCCGGGCGCCCTGCCCTGCCCCTTCCTCGACATCGTCTCGACCAGCGACCGGATCGTCCCGGCCGCCTCGTCGACCGGAGCCGGCGAGCGGCTGGAGCTGGCGCAGGGGCATGTCGGAATGGTGGTCGGCGGGCGATCGAAGGCGGCGTTGTGGGAGCCGCTCGCCGCCTGGCTTTCCGCCAACGGGACTCGGGGCCGGTAACCGTCGCCCCAGCGAAGGCTGGGGCCCCAGGGGGCGAAGAGCGCCGGCGTTTTTCACCCGCTGGGATCCCAGCCTTCGCTGGGATGACGGCCAGCCTTCGCTGGGATGACGGCTTTCCGCCCGGCTTTCCCGCAATGCGAGGCGGTGCTAGGGGCCCGGCAGAACCCCCGTTCGGGCTGAGCTTGTCGAAGCCCCCTTCTTCCTCTTCGCAGCGGGAAGGAGAGCCCTTCGACAGGCTCAGGGCGAACGGAGTGAACCTCAAGGAGCGCCCCCGCATGTCCTCAGCCACCGACGTCGTCATCACCGCCGCCAAGCGCACCCCCGTGGGCTCGTTCCTCGGCGCCTTCGCCTCGACCCCGCGCACGAGCTCGGCCGGACCGCGATCCTGGCGGCGCTCGAGCAGGCGGGCGTGGCGCCGGAGGAAGTGTCGGAGGTCATCCTCGGCCAGGTGCTGACCGCGGCGCAGGGCCAGAACCCGGCTCGGCAGGCGTCGATGGCGGCGGGCGTGCCGAAGGAGGTGCCGGCCTGGGGAGTCAACCAGGTGTGCGGCTCGGGCCTTCGAGCGGTGGCGCTGGCGAGCCAGGCGATCAAGACCGGCGACGCCAGCATCGTCGTCGCCGGAGGCCAGGAAAGCATGAGCCTTTCCGCCCACGCCCAGCATCTTCGCGGAGGCACCAAGATGGGCGGGCTCGAGCTCATCGACACGATGATCAGGGACGGCCTGACCGACGTCTTCAACGGCTATCATATGGGCATCACCGCGGAGAATCTCGCGGAGCAATATCAGGTCACCCGCGACGACCAGGACGCCTTCGCCACCGCCTCCCAGAACAAGGCGTCGCGCGCCCGCTCCGAAGGCCGTTTCCGCGACGAGATCGCGGCGGTGACGGTGAAGACCCGCAAGGGCGAGACGATCGTCGACGCCGACGAATATATTCGCGACGGGGTCGAGCAGTCGGGGCTGGCCGGCCTTCGCCCGGCCTTCCGCAAGGACGGCACGGTGACCGCCGGCAACGCCTCGGGCCTCAACGACGGCGCCGCCGCCTTGGTGGTGATGAGCCGCGAGGAGGCCGAACGCCGCGGCGCCAACATCCTCGCCCGCATAGCAAGCTGGGCTTCGGCCGGAGTCGACCCCTCGATCATGGGCATCGGCCCGGTCCCGGCGACCCGGCGGGCGCTTGAGAAAGCGGGCTGGACCGTCGCCGATCTCGACCTGATCGAGGCCAATGAAGCCTTCGCCGCGCAGGCGCTCGCGGTCGGCAAGGAGCTCGGCTGGGATTCCGACAGGGTCAACGTCAACGGCGGCGCGATCGCCATCGGCCATCCGATCGGCGCCAGCGGCGCCCGGGTGCTGACCACGCTCCTCTACGAGATGGGCCGCCGCGACGCGAAGAAGGGCCTGGCGACCTTGTGCATCGGCGGCGGCATGGGCATCGCGCTCTGCGTGGAGCGCTGAGGGGTCATGAGCCAAGCCTCTATTCCGTAAGCCTTTTTCGGAGGGGCCCGAACGCGGCGTGTTGCAGAACGGCTACACTCGCTGAACTTTCGATTAACAGGGGCCGCCCTAGTCTTGCGCGGGTGGGCTGAATCGTCTCTGCGTCTACCCAGAAGCCGTGCGCAGCAAGCGCGGCTGATTAAGAGGGATGATTCGGGATGAGAAAATTTGGCCTGCTGGGCACCAGCGCGCTCGGCTCTTTTACGTTTATTGGTCTTTCCATCGCGCTCGCGAGCCCTGCTTATGCGCAGGAAGTCGCTGAGGATGACGCCACCGCCCAGGGCGAGGTCGGCGACAGCGAAGCGGAGATCGAATCGGGCACCGACGCCGATCCGGCCGCAGGCGAGACGATCCTCGTCACGGGTTCGCGCATCCGCCGTCCCAACCTCGAATCGGCCGTTCCGATCACCTCGATCGGCGGCGAAGAATTCTTCCAGACCTCGACGATCTCGATCGGCGACGTGCTCAACGAGCTTCCGCAGCTTCGCAACACCTTCAGCCAGGCGAACTCCACCCGCTTCCTCGGAACGCGCGGTCTGAACCTCCTCGATCTTCGGGGTCTCAACACGCAGCGCACCCTGGTGCTGGTCAACGGACGCCGCCACGTCGCCGCGGACGTTCTGAACAACGCGACCTCGCCTGACACGAACACCTTCCCGACCGATCTGATCGAGCGCGTCGACGTCATCACCGGCGGCGGTTCGTCCATCTACGGTTCGGACGCCATTGCGGGCACCGTCAACTTCATCCTCAAGGACAATTTCGACGGCTACCAGATCCGCGGCCAGAGCGGCGTCACGCAATATGGCGACGGCGCCGCCCGCTACGTCTCCGCTCTCGCCGGCAAGAACTTCGCCGGCGACCGCGGCAACGTCGCGATCAACCTCGAATATGCCACGCAGGACGATTTCTACGCTTCGGGCCGCCCCGGGCTTCGCCAGAACAACGCCTTCCTGGTCGTCGACACCGATCCGGCCGGCGCGGTCAACGGTTCGGACGGCAACCCCGATCGCGTCTTCTTCCGCGACATCCGCTCCGCGACGATCTCGGTCGGCGGCCTGGTCAACTTCCGGCAGCCCGTGCCGCCCGCCGGCACGAACCCGGCGTGCGGCAGGGACGGTCTAGTCCCCGCGAACGCGGCCGGGAATCAATTCGCCTGCACCTTCCTGTTCGACCAGAACGGCAATTTGGTCCCGCAGACGGGTTCGCGCGTCAGCATTGGGCCGAACGGCAACTTCATCGGCGGCAACGGCTATAGCGGCCGCGAGAACCGCCTCGTCGCGCTGATGCCGAACCTCGAGCGCTATTCGGCGAACCTGATCGGCCATTTCGAAATCTCGCCGGCGATCGTTCCGTTCATCGAAGCCAAGTACGTCCGCGCCAACGCCCAGGGCTCGCAGAGCGGCCCGTTCTTCTCCCAGGGGCAGACGCTGGGCGACGCCATCTGCTTCGATGATTTCAACGACCGGTCGTATCTCGGCAACCAGTTGACGGGTGCCCTCGCCCCCTCGTGCGAGGCCGGGACCACTTTCACCAACCGCGAAGGCATCCGGATCGACAATCCGTTCCTGAGCCCGGCGGCCCGCGCGGCCATCGCGGCGCAGCTGACGACTTCGGTCAACGGCCTCATCAACCCGAACACGGGCGCGGCCATGAACGCCGCCGCCCGGACACGCGCGCTCGCTCAGATCGCGGACGGGTCGTACCGGTTCAACCTGCGCAAGAACTTCGTCGAGCTCGGTATTCGCGACGAGATCTTCAAACGCGAGACCTATCGCGCGGTGGTCGGCGTCCGGGGCGACTTCTGGGACGACTGGAACTACGAGATCTCGGCCAATTACGGCGAGCATCGCGAGCGGAACCTCATCAAGGGGAACATCAACAGGCAGCGCTTCCTCTTCGCTCTCGACACGGCGGTCAATCCGGCCAACGGCCAGATCGTCTGCCGCTCCCAGATCGATCCGCGCTATGCCATCAACTACATCACCGGGGAGAGCGACGCCATCTCGCAGGCAGACGTTGCGGCCTGCGTTCCGCTGAACCCGTTCGGCGACGGCGCTTCGTCTCAGGCGGTCCGGGACTATCTGACGGTCGACTCGCTGGCGACCGGCAAGATCACCCAGTTCGTCGCGGGCGGCTTCGTGGCGGGCGACTTCAGCAACTTCTTCGAGCTGCCCGGCGGTCCGGTGGCCTTCTCGGTCGGTGCCGAATATCGTCGCGAGACGCTTCGCTACGACCTCGACGACCTCACCCAGGCCGGCTACGCCTTCTACAACGCCATCCCGTCCTTCTCGGGGCCGGCGTTCGAGGTGAAGGAAGCCTTCGCCGAGATCAGCATCCCGCTGCTCAAGGACATGCCCCTCTTCCAGGAGCTGACGCTCTCGGGATCGGGCCGCGTGTCCGACTATAAGGGTGGGGCCGGAACGGTCTGGACCTACGGCGGCGAAGTCACCTGGCGGCCGATCGAGGACATCCGCTTCCGCGGATCCTACAACCGCGCCGTCCGCGCTCCGAACCTGAGCGAGCTCTATTCGGCCCAGGGTCAGAACTTCGCTCCGAACTTCACCGATCCTTGCTCGTTGAACCAGCTCGGCACGGGCTCCACGACGCGTGCGGCCAATTGCGCCGCGGCCGGCGCTCCGGCGGGCTATAACTACATCTACAGCTCGTCGCTGAGCTTCGTCACGGGCGGCAACCCCAACCTGGGCGTCGAGAGCTCGGACAACTACACGGTCGGCTTCATCCTGACGCCGCGCTTCGTCCCCGGGCTTTCGGTCTCGGTCGACTGGTACGACATCACGGTCGACGACGTGATCCAGACGGTCGGCGCCCAGACGATCGTCAACCAGTGCTACGACTCGCCGACCCTGCAGAACCCGTTCTGCGACCAGTTCCAGCGTGCGGGAGCGGGTGGCGGTCCGAAGGGCGAGGAGCCGTTCCGGATCCTCGAGGACTCGCTCTTCTCGGGCGCTCTCAACTTCGCGAAGATGCAGCGTCGCGGCGTCGACACCGAGGTCGCCTATCGCAAGAAGTTCAGCTGGGGCACGGCCAGCCTTCGCGGAACCTGGACCCACACGATCAGGAACCGGGACTTCCTCAACCCGACGGATCCGACCTTCGCCAACTCGTACATGAGGGAGCTGGCCGATCCGCAGGACGAGGTGAACGCCAACCTGAGCCTCAAGGCCGGCAAGTACACGCTCGGCTACCAGGTTCGCTGGATCGGGGAGCAGTACCTCAACACCTACGAGGACTATAACTCGATCAACGGCCAGCCGCCGCAGAATGCCGATTATGCGGACATCCAGACCTACCCGGCCGTCTTCTACCACGACGTCCGGCTTGGCATCGATGTCACCGAGAGGTTCAACTTCTACATGGGCATCGACAACCTCTTCAATCGCATGCCTCCGTTCGGTCTGACCGGCGTCGGCGGCGGCTCGGGCATCTACGACAACCGCGGCCGCAACTTCTACGCGGGCGTCGTCGCCAAGTTCTAAGACGAAGCCTTGCCAACTATCGGGGGCCGGAACGAAAGTTCCGGCCCCCCTTTTTTTGCGCCCGTCAGGCGAAGCTGAAGTCGACCCTGGCCGGCTTGATCTGGCCGTCGAAGGCATGGTCCCGATAGGGCCCGTCGCGGTCCACCCAGTGGAGGAAGAGATGCACCGACCAGCGGTTCGGGTTGGGAGTCGTCCGCCCGTGGCGATGGTGGACGCCCTGGTAGAGCAGGGCATCGCCGACGTTCATCGACATCGAGGAATAAGGCGTGTCGCCGAAATCCGGATCGATCCGGGCGGAAGGCTCGCTCCGCGCCTTCTCGATCTCCAGGTCCCAGATCCGGTCGTCGCTGTAGCCGAGCGTGAGCGACAGGCTGTGCTCGCACGAATAACGGTCCGAATGGACCCGGCAGACGTCGCCGGCGCGGTAGATCCGCAGATAATCGTAGGTGGGAAGGAGATCGCGCCCGACGATCCGGCTCATGATCGGAGTCAGCCCCCACAGGAAGTGGAGCATCGGCGGGTAATGGTGGCCATAGACCTCGAAGGCCGGCCGGGCGAGCAGGTTGGAATGGCCGGGGACCTTGTCGACCGGGATCGGCGCCGGGCCGATGGCCGCCTTCAGATTCTGGAGGAAGGCCTGCGCGACCTCCACCGGGACCAGGTCCTTGAGATGGGCATAGCCGTCGTCATGATAGCTGCCGAGCATTTCCATGCGCGGCAGCGCTAATCCCGCGGCCGAAGAACCGCAAGCGGCCGGTCGGAAGGGCGGCCCTGCGCTTTTGTTATTCGGCGCGCGCGCTTAGGGAGCATCATGGTCGCCGGAAGCACGATTGGTCGGGTGGACGCATTGCTGGCGGCGCGGCGCTTCGCCGAGGCCGCGCGGCTGCTCCTCGCCGCGGCCGAGGCCGGCGAGACCGCGGCGATCGCGGAGCTCGCGCAGTGGCGGATCGTCGGCAATCTCATCCGCCGCGATCTCCCCGAGGCGAGGCGACTGCTCGGCGCCGCGGCGGCCGGGGGAGACAACGGGTCGGCGCTGCTCCACGCCGGATTCCTCGCCGCCGGAGTCGGCGGCCCGGACGACTGGGCGGGGGCCCTTACCGAGCTGCGCGCTTTGGCGAGGCGCGAGGCGCGCGCGGCCGCGCAACTGCGCGCGCTCGAGTCGATGGAGCTGGGCCGTGACGGATTTCCGACCCGGCCGATCGAGCTCCGGCGCCTGAGCGAGGCGCCTTATGTCGCCGCCGCCCGGGGCTTCATGACGGAAGCGGAATGCCGCTATCTCAAGGTGGCGGCCGAGCCGAGCCTCGAGCCGTCCGTCGTGGTCGATCCGGTCACCCGGCGGACGGTTCCGCATCCGGTCCGCAAATCGGATGGGACCATGTTCGGAGTCTTCGCCGAGGACCTCGTCGTCAACGCCCTGAACCGGCGGATCGCGGCCCTGAGCGGGACGCGGCTCGACCAGGGGGAGCCGCTGCAGGTGCTGCGCTACCGGCCCGGCGGCGAATATAAGCCCCATATGGACGCTCTGCCGGCCGAGCCCAACCAGCGGGTCATGACAATGCTCGTCTACCTCTCCGACGATTATGAGGGCGGCGAGACCTGCTTCCCGCACACCGGCCTGTCCTTCCGCGGGCGGACCGGGGACGCCCTGCTGTTCCGGAACGCCGGCGCCAACGGGCGGGCGGACCCGCTCAGCCTCCATGCCGGCCTGCCCGTCACCAACGGGACCAAATATCTGGCATCGCGCTGGATCAGGGCGGGGAAATTCACCTACCCGCCGCCCAAGCCGATCCTGGATCTGTAGCTGGAAAATCCTCCCCGGCATTTGCCGGGGAGGGGGACCGCGCGAAGCGCGGTGGAGGGGTTCTTCGGAGTCCGTAAAGCCCCTCCACCATGCTTCGCATGGTCCCCCTCCCCTGCAAATGCAGGGGAGGATTCTATGGCGCCGCGTCGGGTCGCTGTCCCATCTGGGCGGCGGCCTCTTCCTTCGGGCTGTCGTGCGAGATTGTCCGCGAGCTCCAATTCTCGCCGTCATAGCCGTAGCGGACATGGCTTCCGCGCCTGAAGCCGGTGCCGTCCCAGGCGATGACCTGAAGCTCGATATCGTTGTGCCGGTGGGCGTGGATCCAGTTGAAGCTTTGCAGCTCGTTGTTGCGCAATCGCGTGGACGTTGCGGTCCCGGCCTGGATGACGAGGGCGCCGCCGGCCGTCTCGACCATCTTTCGCGCCGCTTCGGCATAGGTGCGGTGGAAATGGCCGGCCAAAGCGACATTGATTCCGGCGCGGCAGACCGCCGTCACCGCATCCTCATGCCGGCCCACCGCCTCGGTGAGCTCGGTCCCCTCCCCGATCGGCATCGAGAAGAGCGGGTGGTGGGTGACCAATATCTTCGTCTTGCCGGGCGCGACGGGGGTGAATCGCTCCTCGATGATCCGCATCTGGTCGCGATTGATCCGGCCGTCCTTGATGGTGAGCGAGCGGGCGGTGTTGATCCCGAGCACCGCCACCTCGTCATTCTCGAACCAGGGGCACAGATCGTTGGAGATATATTTCTTGTAGCGGTGGAGCGGCGCGGCGAAGCGGGTGGCGACGTCGTAGAGCGGGATGTCGTGATTGCCGGGCACGGCGAGCACCGGCCAGCCCGCCGCCCGGAGCTTGTTGAGCCAGGTCGAGGCCAGCTTGAACTGCTCGACCCGGGCGCGCTGGGTGAAGTCGCCGCTGACGATGATCAGATCGGGCTGCTGCTCCTGAAGCCAGGCGTTGGCGCCGTCGACGACCTTCTCGTCGTGGCGGCCGAAATGGACGTCGGAGAGATGGGCGATCCGGGCCATGGGGGGGTGAACGAGTTGAGGCCTTGCTGGGTCCGTCCTTCGATACGGGCCTTCGCCTGGCTCAGTCCCTACTCAGGATGAGCGGTTGAGGTTGTACCCTACCGCTCATCCTGAGTAGCCGCTGAGCGAAGTCGAAGCGGCGTATCGAAGGACCGCACTATCTCCACTCCCGCGCGTGCCGTCCCCCCAGTGTGGTCAGAAGCTCATATTGCGACAGGCCGGACTGCGCCGCCGCACCGGGCAAGGCGTAGTCGAGCTCGACCCAGTCGCCCTCCTTCAGCTCGGGCGCGTCGTCGACGAGCAGGGCGGTCAGATCCATCGAGACCCGGCCGACCACCGGCGCGAAGCCGCGGGCGAGGCGGGCCCGGCCGGTGCCCGAGAAGCCGCGCAGATAGCCGTCGGCATAGCCCAGGTTGAGGATGGCGAGCTCGGCCGGCGCCGGCGCCGTCCAGGTCGCGTTGTAGCCGACGGCGGCGCCCGCCTCGACCCGCCGGCGCTGGACGATCTGGGCCTCGACCCGGACGACCTGGCGGATATGGCCCGCCGCCTCGCGCCTCGGCACCCCGCCGTACAAGGCGATGCCGGGCCGGGTGAGGTCGAAGGCATAATCGGCGCCGAGACAGATGCCGGCGCTGTTGGCGAGGCTGAGGCGCTTCGCCGGCACCCGGGCGGCGACCTCGAGGAAGGCGGAGCGCTGCCGCCCGTTCATCGCCTCGTCCTCGTCGGCGCAGGCGAGGTGGCTCATCAGCGTCTCGATCTCGAGCCCGTCAAGAAGTCCTGCCCCGGTTTCGGCCGGGCTGATTCCGAGGCGGTTGATGCCGGTGTCGATCATCACGTCGCAGGCCCGGCCTTTGCCCGCTTGCTTCCAGCGCTCGACCTGGAGCGGAGTGTTGAGCACCGGCCGGGCCGGGGCGGCGGCGGCGTGCGGCAAATCCTCCTCCGCGAGCCCGTGGAGGACCGAGACGGAGGCGCCGCCGAGCCAGGGCAGCAGGGCCTCGGCCTCGGCCCAGGTGGCGACGAAGAAGTCGCGGCAGCCTTCATTGGCGAGCCGCATGACGACGTCGCGGCCGCCGAGCCCATAGCCGTCGGCCTTGACCGCCGCCCCGCAATCGGCGCCGGCGCTCTGCTGCCGAAGCCAGCGCCAATTGTCGACGAGAGCCTCGCCGTCGAGCAGCAGGCGCAGCGGGGAGTGGGGCTGGGGCATATGCGGCGGTTACGTCTCGCGAGTTATGGGAGCAACCCCGTCATCCCGGCGAAAGCCGGGACCTCAGGGGGTGAAGAACATTGCGCTTTTCACCCGACGAGGTCCCGGCTTTCGCCGGGATGACGGATTATTCCAGCTCCTTCCCCGCCGTTTCGGGGAGCCAGAACAACGTCACCACCAGCGCCATCGCGACCACGCCGATCGTATACCAAAGGCCTGCGAACGGATCGCCGGTCTTGGCGACGATATATTGGCTGATGAAGGGCAGGAAGCCGCCGAAATAGCCCGTGCCGATATGATAGGGGATCGACATGGACGTGTAGCGTATCCGGGCCGGGAACAGCTCGACGAGCAGCGCCGCGACCGGTCCGTAGGTCATTCCCGAGCACAGGCCGATAAGGACGATGGCGAGCACCACCTGAAGCGCCTGGCCGAAGCTGGGCGAGCTCTTCTCGAGCTTGTAGCCGGCGATCTTCAGCCCGAAATCGAGCGAGGCGGGATCGGAGGCGTCGACGGCGACTCCGCCGATCGTCACTCCGGCCGGGGCACCGGCGGGCGCGGCGACGGTCGAATAAGCGATGCCCTTCTTCGACAGCGCGTCGAGCAACTTGCCGCACTGCGTCGGCTGCACCTTGGCGAAAGGCGCGTAGGTGCAGTCGCTGCCGGTGACCACGACCGGATTCTTGCGCATCGCCGCCGACAGCTCGGGATTGGCGGCCGAGGCCATCCAGTAGAAGAGCGGGAACATCAGGACGATGGTCAGCGCATAGCCGATCACGATCGGGCCCTTCCGCCCGACCCGGTCCGACAGCCAGCCGAACAGGATGAACCAGAGCATGCTGAACGCGGCGGCGGCGCCGATCATGGCGCGGGCGGCGGTGTCCTCGATCCTCAATGAATTCTGCAGGAAGTACATCGCCTGGAACTGGGCGGTGTACCAGATGACGGTGAGTCCGGCGGCGATCCCGAACAAGGCGACGAGGACGAGCTTGACGTTGGAGCGGGTGGCGAAGGTTTCCTTGAGCGGGTTCCTGGCGATCTCGCCGGCATCCTTCATCGCCTGGAAGACCGGGCTCTCCTTGAGCTTCAGGCGAACCCACAGGGAGATGGCGAGAAGCACCACCGAGAAGAGGAAGGGGATGCGCCAGCCCCAGGATTCCCACTCGCCCTTGTCGACGAACAGCTCCGAGACGAGCACCACGGCCACCGAGAGCAGGAAGCCGCCGATCACTCCGGCCTGGATGAAGCTGGTATAGAAGCCGCGCTTGTTCCTCGGCGCATGCTCGGCGACGTAGATGGCCGCGCCGCCATATTCGCCGCCCAGAGCGAGCCCCTGAAGCACCCTCAGGAAGACGAGGATGGCGGGGGCCGCCATCCCGATCGCCGCATAGCTCGGGATCAGCCCGACCGCGGCGGTGGCGACTCCCATCAGGGTGATGGTGACCAGGAAGGTGTATTTCCGCCCGAGCCGGTCGCCGAGATAGCCGAACAGCATCGCTCCGATCGGTCGCACTCCGAAGCCGACTCCGAAGCTGGCCAAAGCGAGCAGGAACTGGGCGGTCTCGCTCTGGGCCGGGAAGAATTGCTTGCCGATGACCGCGGCGAGCGTCCCGTAGATGAAGAAATCATACCATTCGAAGACGGTGCCGAGCGTCGAGGCGAAGATGACGAGCCGGTCCCGCTTCGCGTCGATCACATAATCGCCGGATACCCCCGCCGCCATGAGCGCCCCCCTGCCCTTTTGGACTGTTTAGCAGGGCGTACAGCCGTGGGAAGGTGTGACCCTCCAAATTCCTCTCCGAGATTTCTCGGGGAGGGGGACCGCGCGAAGCGCGGTGGAGGGGGCCTTCGGAGTTCGAAAGAACCCCTCCACCAGGCGTCGCCTGGTCCCCCTCCCCTGCGAATGCAGGGGAGGAATTAGGAAGCTATACCGCGAGATGATCCAGCACCGCCGGCAGAAGCCCCTCGACCGCCGCCTCGGCGGCGCCGGGGGCGGTTCCGAACTCGCCGTCCAGCGCCAGGGTGGCGAAGCCGTGGACCATCGCCCAGCAGGCGATGGAAGGCGCGGTCTCGGGCCCGCCCGGGGCCTCGGCCGCCCCCGTCCCGCCCCGCACCGCGCGGTCGAGCAGAAGGAAGGCCCGGGCCGCGGCGGCGGCGTAATCGAGATCGTCGCGCTTCAGCAGGGCCGCCCGCCACATCAGGTCGAAGCGGGCCCGGTTGGCGAGGGCGAAGCGGACATAGGCGACGCCCTGGGCGCGGATCCGCGAGTCGCGGCCGCCGGCCCCTTCCGCCGCCTCGAGCGAGTCGCCGAGATCGCGGAAAGCGCCGGCGGCGACCGCGGTGAGGAGCCCCGCCGCGTCTCTGAAATGGTGGGCGGGAGCGGCCGGAGAAACGCCGGCGCGCCGGGCGGTCTCGCGCAGGCTGAAGCCGTGAGTCCCGCGCTCGGCGAGCACCGCCTCGGCGGCCGCGATCAGCGCCGGCCGAAGCGCCCCGTGGTGATAAGAGCGATCGGACTTGACACTGTTTAGATCCTCCGTCATAAATGATCTATACAGCGTCAAGATTGGAGTGGCAACCTTGCTCGATCCCGCTTTCGCCTTCGGCTTCGCCAATGCGTTCGGCCTTCTCGCCTGGGCGGCCTTGCTGCTCTCGCTGTTCGTGCCGAGGATTCGCGCCTTGGTCTGGCCGGCGACTCAATTCGCCGTGCCGCTCGCCTGGGCCGCGCTCTACGTCATCCTTCTCGCCCAGGGCCTCCCCCAGGCGGAGGGCGGCTTCGATTCGATCGAGGGCGTGCGCGGCCTGTTCGCCAACGATTCGGCGCTGACCGCCGGCTGGCTCCATTATCTCGCCTTCGATCTCTTCGTCGGCACCTGGATCGCCCGCGATTCGGTCGAACGGCGGGTCTACGCCCTGCTGGTCGCGCCCTGCCTCGCCCTCACCCTCATGTTCGGCCCCGCCGGCCTGCTCGCTTACTTCCTCCTCCGCTTTGCCTTCGGGCGGCGCTCCGGAACGGAGACCGGATCATGACCGCTCTCGCTTTGCCCGCCCCGATCGGACGCCTGCCGATTCTCTCCGAGCTGGTCGAGCGGCAGCGCGCTCTGGCTTATTACGGCCTGGCCGTCCTGCTGCTCGCCCTGCCCGCTTTGGCGCTCCAGACGATCGATCCGCGCACCCTTCACGGTGTCTCCGTCTGGGTGAAGCCGGCCAAGTTCCTGCTGTCGGTCGGAGTGTTCGCTCTGACCGCGGCCTGGCTCTGGGGTTATGTCCGGCCGGAGCGGCGCGACGTCGCAGCGCTGCGCTGGACGGCCCGGATCCTGATCGCCTCAGCGAGCTTCGAGCTCCTCTACATCGCCCTCCAGGCGGCGCGCGGCCTCGATTCGCACTTCAACTTCAGCTCCGCCTTCCACATCGCCATGTATGCCCTGATGGGCGTTGCGGCGGTGGTGCTGGTCGGCACGACCCTGCCGCTCGCCTGGGAGATCGCGCGCCGGCCGCGCCGGGACCTCAGCCTCGACTTCGTCGCCGCCGTGACCGTCGGCCTGGTCCTCACCTTCCTGCTCGGCGGCGGCCTTGGCGGCTATATGAGCCAGTCGGCCGGCCATTCGGTCGGCGCCGAAGGCGGCCATGTCTTCTTCTTCGGCTGGAACCGAAGCGGCGGCGACCTGCGCATCGCCCATTTCCTCGGAATTCACGCGCAGCAGGCGATCCCGCTGCTGGCGGCGCTCGTCGCCGGCTGGACCGTTCGCGCCCGCTGGGCCGCCCTGGGAGCGGGGACGGCGGCGTACGTGGCGGTGACTCTGGCGGTCTTCCTCCAGGCGGTGGCGGGCAGGCCCTTCCTCCCGCTTTAGCCTCCCCTCCCTGGAAGAGAGGGGAGATTTACAGCGCTTCCCGCGCCTGCTCCCAATTGCGGCCGTCGAAGGCTCGCACCGTCACCGAAAGCGCCGACACGTCGTCCAGCGCATTGAAGTTGAGGCTCCACGCTTCCGGGTGCGAACGCGGCTGGTAGAAGCTCTTCACCCCGCAAATCGAGCAGAAGAGATGATCGGCGGCACCGGTGCCGAAGCGATAATGGGCAAGCGCGGTCTCGCCCGACAGCAGCCGGAAGTCGGAGTGCAAGACGATGAGGTGGCGAAAGCCGGTCATCGCGCAGATCGAGCAATTGCAGTCCAGCACCTCCGCCTCGCGCGGCACCTGCGCCTCGAAGCGCACGGCGCGGCAATGGCAGCCTCCGGAGAGTTTCACCTTGTCCATGGCTCGGCTTCTAGGCTGTCCGAGGGCTCCAGCCAGCCCCGATAATGAACCAGTGGGCCGAGCCAGGGCAAAGCGATCGCCACGTCGAAATGGAAGCGCCCCTCCTCCTCCCATTCCCGAGCCTCGGATCGCGGCGCGAGGAAGAGGGGCATAAGCAGCGGGCCGATCCACCAGCGCCGGATCGCCATCCGCAGCCCTTCCCCGTCGGACGGCAGGTCGAAGGCGAAGCGAATGAGGCCGAACCGCTCGGTGAGCCGGCCGCCCCGCTCGGCCAGGACGGACGAGAAGGTCCGGCCGGAGAAATTGCGGGTCCAGCGCTCGACTCCGTCGCGCTCGGCGAAGCCGACGTGGAGTCGATGGCCGCCTTCGTCCGGAAAGCCGAGGACGGAGGCGATCAGCCGGGCGAGCGGATTGCGGCCTCGGCGGACCTCCGCCTCGCCCGCCGCGCCGCCGTCGCGAATCGTCTCGTGCATCGTCCGAACGGCCGGCGGCAGGGCGGCGAAGCGCTCCCCCATCACCCGGGCGTAGAGCGGCGGCGGCAGAGCGCGCTCGCTCGAGGCCCGGACCGTCGCGAGGCTGGCCAGGCTCGGCTCGAAATCCTCCAGCTCGAGCAGGCCGCCGGCGTCGCGCGCTCCGGGGGCGAGCGCGCCCGCGGCCAGCTTCCCGAGCAGCAGCGGCACGGCCAGGCTCGGGATTTCGGGGCCGTCGCCGCGCTCGGCGATCAGGGTCCAGCGCCGTTCGAGCCGCCTGCCCGCCGCGGTTCCGAACAGGCGCATCTCGAAAGCCGACCGCCGCGAGCCGGGGCCACGGGTCCAGCGCTGAAGGGTGGAAAGCAGGCCGGCGAATCGCTCCGGCCGGCGCAGCCCGCCCCAGCGCACCGGCCAGCTCAGAAGCCAAAGGCCGAGATTGTGCCAGGGCGCATCGGTGCCGGCGAAGAAGCTCACCGCCGGACGGCCGGGCAGCCGGTCGGGCAGGAGGGCGAGGTCGGGCACGTCGGCGAGCGCGGCGAGGCGGCGGCGAAGCGGCGGAGCGCCGTCCGCTTCGAAGTCGAAGCGACGAAGGCCCTGCCAGCCGAACGCGCTCGTCCAGCGTCCGCCCCGGCGGAGGCGCACGGGGCGGCCGAGATAGGAGAGGATGGCCGCGGTCACCGAGCGCCCGGCGGTGCCCCGGCTCGATGCGCTCAGCGCGATCTCGACCGCCGTCACCCGCTCGAGCCCGTCGGCGAGGCGGGCCGCCACGGCGCCCGAGAGGGCGGGGACGCTGGAGGCGCCCGCTATCGCGCAGAGTCCGGCCGCCCTGGCCTCCCCGTCGAGCGCGCCGATCCCGGCGACGAAGGCGGAGCCGTCGGCGATGTCGAGATAGTGGCAGCCGGCGGCGATGGCGGCCCGGGCCGTCTCGTAGCCCGAGCCCTGGAACGGTCCCGCGGCATCGACGAGCGCGAAGGGCCGGAGGCGAGCGAGCGTCCGATCGAGGCCGCCGTCGAGCGCGACCGGCACCAGCCGCTCGCGGCCCGCGCAAAAGGCCTGGGCGCGGGCAAGGCTGCGGCCGGCGACGAGCATCTCGAACCCCGCCGCCGCCCCCCGCTCGGCGATCCGCCCGCCGAACGTCCCATAGCCGCCGAGGACGAGGACCCGCCTCACGCGATCCGATCGGAATCCGCCGGACCCGGCACCCAGCAGGTCTCGCGCCGGCCGAACCAGCGGAACCGGTTCCGCGCCACCTTGCGGTAAAGCCCGTCGCGCAGCGGCTTCGGCACGATCCGAAGCGCGGCGGCGAGCCGCCACGGCCAGCCGAGCCCCGCCGCGATGGCGAGCGCCGCGTCCGAATCGGTGAAGAGCCGCCCGCCCTCGAGCACCAGGATCGTCCCCTCCTCGTCGGCGCGAAGCCCGAAATGACGGTAGAGCGCGGCGCCGAGCGGGCCCTGGGCGGTGGTCAGCCGGAACCGGCGCCGGCGGTCATGGCGAAGGACGAACCGGGCATTGGCCGAGCACAAAACGCATTCGCCGTCGAAGACGATCAGCGGCGGCTCGTCGGCAAAGGGTGGAACGTCCGGGTCGTCGCGCCAGGAGAAGGGCTCCAGGCTCATCCGACGGCCTCAGCGGGGCGTGGGCTTGCGGGGCGGCCGGCCGCCGCCCTTGCCCGGGGGACGGCCGGGCCCGGCGCCGTCGCGCTTCGGCGGCGGAGGGCGTCGGAACGGGCGGTGCTGGGCCGCCGCCGGCGGCGCCCCGGGCCGCGGCGGGCGCGGCGTCGCCGGTTCGCCGCCGGAGACCGAATAGCCTTCCTTCTGGAGCCTGGAGAAAGCGGCGCGGACGCTCGCCGAGACGGCATTCTGAACCTCCTGCGGCAGATCGGCGAAGGTGGTGTTGGCATGGATCGCGTTGAGATCGCGAAGCAGATTGTTGGGCAGCCCCTTCGACGCCGTCTTCAGGGCGGCGATCGCATCGAGCACGGCGGCGGCGACGATATCCTGCATGACGTCGGTGGCGGATTTCCTCATGACCCCCTCTTAGGCGAGAAAGGGGACAGTCACTAGTGACTGTCCCAAGTGACTGTCCCCATGCATAAGGACGGCGCGAGACGATCGGAGGATGAACATGGCAAAGTCGCTCAAGAGGCTCCTTGTGCTGGCGGGCTTCGGTCTCGCCATGGCCGCCTGCGCGACCGGGCCGGCGGCGTCGAGCGTGGATTATGCCGCGATCCTCTCGGATCCGAACCGGCCGGAGGCCGACCGGGTGCGCGATGCGGACCGCAGGCCCGCCGAGCTGGTCGCCTTCGCCGGGGTCCGGCCGGGCGACAAGGTCGCCGAGCTCGCGCCCGGCGGCGGCTATTTCACCCGCATTCTCAGCGGTGTCGTTGGCCCCGAAGGGCGGATCTACGCCATGGCCGCCCGCCCTTCCCCCGCTCTCCAAGAGTTGGCGGCGGCCCGGCCCAACGTCGTCGTCGCCGTCGCCGAGCCCGGCACCGTCCCCGCCCCCGAGCCGGTCGACGTCGTCTGGACGACCCTCAACTATCACGATTTCAAGAACGCGAGGGTCGGCGCCGGCGACGGCGCCGCGGCGATCAACGCCGCCGCTTTCCGGGCGCTCAGGCCCGGCGGCCTCTACCTCGTCGTCGATCATGACACGGCGGCGGGCGCCGGGGCCTCGCAGACCTCGACCCTGCACCGTATCGAAGCCGCTCTGGTAAGGCGGGAAGTGGAAAGCGCCGGCTTCCGCCTCGACGGCCAGAGCGACCTCCTCCGCCATCCCGCCGACAATCACACGATCAGGGTCCAGGAGACGGGAATACGCGGCAAGACCGACCAGTTCGTGCTGAAATTCCGCAAGCCGAAGGGGTAGGCCCAGCCGTCATTCCGGCGAAAGCCCGAATCCATGAGCACGGAGTCGCCTGCGCGGCTGGTACGGTGTGCATGGATCCCGGGTCGAGCCCGGGATGACGCAAGGCGCGTGGTTAACCCGCTCTTTACCCTGCCCGTTTACCATGATGGTCGGGAAGAGGGGGATCTGACCATGATGGGAATGTTGATGTTCGCGGCCGCCGCGAATGCGCCGGTGATGCTTGCCAGAGCCGACGAGGCGCAGTGGCGAATGTTCGTGCGCGCCAGCGTGCAACGGCCGGCCGCGCCGCGGACTTCGAGGCTGCGGCAGCTCGAGGGGGTGGTGCGCCGGCTCGGGGCGGAGCGGGACGCTCAACGCCTGGCGGGCCCCGCCGGCCTGTAATTGGTGCCAGGCACCAATTACCGCCACGATTGCCGCGCGCCTTGAAATATCAACGGCCTGGAAATTGGTGCCTGGCACCAATTTCGGAGGCATGACCGGCCGGCCCTAGCCCCGGTTCCTCACATAGGAACCGGGCGCCGGCTCCAGCGCCTTCAATTTGCCCTTGCCCGGCACGCGCGCCTTCACCTTCGGGGCCTTGCCGCCGTCGGAGAGCCGGAACTGCCACCAGGGCCACCAGCTGCCTTCCTCGCGGGTCGCGCCCTCGAGCCAGGCCTCGGCCGTCTCCGGCATCGCCGCGTTCGTCCAGAAACCGTGCTTGTTGGCGCTGGGCGGGTTGATGACCCCGGCATTGTGGCCGCTTCCGCCGAGCAGGAAGGCGACGTCGCCGCCGACCAGCCGGGCGCTGTCGTAAGTGGCCTGCCAGGCCGAGACATGGTCGTCCTTGAGGCTGATCGCGAGCAAGGGCGTCTTCACCGCGCCGAGGTCGATCGCGACTCCGTCCAGCTCCAGCCCGCCTTTGGCGAGCTTGTTGTCCCTGAGCACGTCCCGAGCCCATTCGAGCAGGAAGGCGCGCGGGATATGGGCGCCGTCGGCGAACCAGTGGAGGATGTCGCTGGGCGGCGCCTCGCGGTCGAGGAGGTAATGGTTGACCACCGACGACCAGATCAGATCGTTGGCCCGGACCGCGCTGAACAGGGCCTGGAGATCCTGCGCGGCCATGAAGCCCTTGTGGAGAAGATGGCGCTCCATCGCGCGCAATTGCTCGGGCTCGGAGAAGGTCGCCCACTGGCCCAGATGCGAGAAATCGAACATCGTCCCGATCGTGGTCGCGGAAGCGACCCGCTCCCCCTCCCCCTTCGCCGCCAGCAGCGCCAGCGCGATCGCGACGAGGGTGCCGCCCATGCAGAAGCCGAACAGGTCGACCTCGCGCTCGCCGGTCGCCGCCTGGATCGCGTCCAGCGCTTCCAGCGGGCCCTGGCGGATGTAATCGGCCACCCCCTTGTCGGCGAGCTCGGGCCCGGGATTGACCCAGGAGATGACGAAGACGGTATGGCCCTGCTCGACCAGCCAGCGGATCAGTGAGGATTTGGGCTGCAGGTCGAGCAGATAATATTTGTTCACCAGCGGCGGCACGTAGAGGATCGGGCGCTTCCACACCTCGTCCGTCATCGGCGCGTATTGGATCAGCTCCATCATCTCGTTGCGATAGACGACGCTGCCCGGAGTCGCCGCGATGTCGACTCCGAGCTCGAACTCGGCGGCGGCTCGGCGCTGGACGATTCCGGGAGTCTCGGCCGCGTCGGCGAGCAGATTGGCAAGACCGGAGAGGAGGCTGATCGAGCCGGTGTCGATCGCCTTGCGGATCGCCTCGGGATTGGTGAAGGCGAAATTGGCCGGCGAGATGGCGTTCAGATATTGCTGGGTGAAGAATTCGACCCGGGTGCGGGCGCCCTCGTCCAGCCCTTCCGCCGATTCCACCATCTCCAGCGCGCGCTGGGCGGTGAGCAGATAGGCCTGCTTCAGATAGTCGAAGACCGGCTCCTCGCTCCAGGCCGGGTCGTTGAAGCGGCGGTCGCCGCGCTCCGGGGCGGCGACGGGGTCGACGGGCTTGCCGGCGGCGCGGGAGGCGGCCGATTGCCACAGCTTCAGCCAATCCGACGCGGCCTTCTGCTGCGCCTTGATGATCTCGCCCGGGTGGGTCCAGAGATGCGCGGCGAACTCGCCGAAGGCCCGCGCCGGAGCGGCGGCGTCGAAAGGCTGGGGGACGTGGGGATCGAGCGGCCGGGTGGCGGCGCTCGTGGCGAGGTGGACGGCGTTGGCGACCACTTTCGACCAGGCTTCGGCGAGGTCGGCGGGGCTCGGCAGGGCTTCGGGGAGCTTGAAGACGGTTGAGGGGGTTTCTGTCATCGGGCTCCCTTACCCCTCGCGTCATCCCGGCGAAAGCCGGGACCTCGGCTCATCTGGCAGAGCCTTTTCCGCCCTGAGGTCCCGGCTTTCGCCGGGATGACGGAAGTTACAGCGCCATCAGCTCTTCGAGCGCGCCGCAATCGCGGGGGGTGACGAACAGGAACAGCAGGGCCCGATCCGGGTTCCGGCTCGCCCAGCCCGCCTCGGGGTCGACGGGCGTGTCGAAATTCGCAGCCGCGGGGGCGGTGGAAGCGTCATAATCCGCAAAAGCGGTGGCCGTCCGAGCGTCGAACATGAAGTTTCTGCCTGTTGGAATGGGTGATTTCTTCTTTCACAGGCGAGAGCGGACATCCATCGGCATTGTGCCGAAACCGTTGTGCATATATCCCCATACCCATGGCCGATTTCGACTGGAACGACGTCCGCGCCTTCCTCGCCGTCGCGCGCAGCGGCCGGCTAACCGCGGCGGCGGCGCGGCTCGGGGTCGACCATTCGACGCTGTCGCGGCGGATCGGCGCGCTCGAGCATGCGCTGAGGAGCAAGCTCTTCGACCGAAGCCCTTCGGGCTATACCCTCACCGACCAGGGCCGGCGGCTGATGCCGATCGGCGAGGAGATGGAGCGGCTCGCGATCGGCGCCGGCGAGGCCGTCGGCGGAAGCTCGACCTCGGTCGAGGGCATTGTCCGGATCGGCTCGCCGGAAGGGTTCGGAAGCTACTTCCTCGCGCCCCGGATCGCCGGACTGAAGGCGCGGCATCCGCGGCTGACCATCCAGCTCGTCGCCGCACCGGCGGTGTTCAGCCTCGCCCGCCGCGACGCCGACATCGTCATCTCGGTGAGCCGGCCGCCGGCGGGGCGGCTCAACGTCGCCAAGCTGATCGATTACGATCTCGGCCTCTACGCCGCGCCCGCTTACCTTCGCGAAGCGCCCGACATCGCCTCGTCCGAGGATCTCTTCCGGCACCGTTTCGTCAGCTATATCGGCGAATTGCTCCATTTCCCCGAGCTGGACTTCCTCCAGCACGTCGCCCCGGGCGGGACGACCTCGGTGGAGAGCAGCAATTTGGTGGCGCAGTTGCGGGCGACCCTGGCGGGCGCGGGCCTGTGCGTCCTGCCCGCCTTCCTCGCCGAGGCGGAGGAAGGGCTGGCGCGGGTCCTGCCCGAGGAGGTCAGCCTGACCCGCTCATTATGGCTTACCGTCCACCAGGATCTCGCCGAGCAGGCGCGGGTGCGCGCGGCGGTGCGGTTCATCAAGGACGAGGTCGAAGCGGCGCGGGGCCTGTTCAAGCTCAGCTGACGCTGCGCCAGAGGCCGTAGAGGCTGGTCGCCGTCAGCACCAATCCGACCATCCCGAGCATCCACTTGGCCGACACGCGCGCGGCGACGTAGCCGCCGAAAGGCGCGGCGACGACACCTCCGATCAGCAGGCCGAGGGCGGGCGGACCCAGGGCGGAGATACCGATCGAAGCGAGAAAGGTCGCGGTGATGGCCAGCGCCAGGAAGACCTCGGCGGTGTTGACGGTGCCGACGGCGGTCCTCGGTGTGCCGCCCTGCACGAGGAGGTTCGACGTGACGATGGGCCCCCAGCCGCCCCCGCCGACCGCGTCGAGGAACCCACCGGCGAATCCAAGAGGCTCTACGATCCTCGGCTGCTTCTCGCGATGCGTTTGAGTGAAGCCGCGCCAGACGAGGAAAATACCGATGGCGGCAAGGTAGGCCAGCACCAGGGGCTTGGCGACGGAGGGCAGGATTTCGGTGAGTACATAGGCGCCGAGGATTCCGCCGATCACCCCCGGAATGACGAGCCGCCAAAACAGGCGCCAGTCGACGTTGCGATGAGCGATGTGACTGATTGCGGAGACCGCTCCAGTGAAATTCTTGATCGTATGGACGATGGCGGAAGCGGACGCCGGTGGAACGCCAAGGCTGATGAGAAGCGTGTTCGAGATGACTCCGAAGGCCATGCCGAGAGCCCCGTCGATCATCTGCGCGACGAAGCCGACGAGGATGAAAGGCAGGAGGTCGGCGGGCCCCACGCCGGCGAAGTCGAACATCTTCTGTCTGGGTCCCCTCAGCCTCGGCATCCGACTGTGAGCCTGGTGCCGGGCCGCGCAAGCGAAAAAGCATATCGAACGGAATTTCAGTGCTCGGCTGGCCTTTTCGGGCGGCCGGCTTATCTAAGACCTACGTGGAGTGTGTGGGGAGTGGCTATGCTGCCGGGGCTTGTCGCCTGTCTCGAGTCGATCAAGGCGCACGTTAGGCGCCGATGACGACCGGCTCGCTCGCGCTCGCCGCGAGCCCCCCGTCCGGAGCAAGGCGCCGCTGGTTCGGCGAGCGCACCGCTCTGCCGGGCTTCGGCCTTACCTTCGGCTTCACGCTGACGTGGCTGTGCCTCATCGTCCTCATCCCCTTGAGCGCGGTCTTCATCCGGACCGCGGGCCTAGGCTGGAGCGAGTTCGTCGCCGTCGCTTTGTCGGAGCGGGCGCTGTCCGCCTACAAGGTCAGCTTCGGCACCGCCTTCGCGGCGGCCCTGGTCAACGGACTCTTCGGGCTGCTCATCGCCTGGGTGCTGGTCCGGCATGAATTTCCCGGCAAGCGGATCGTCAGCGCGCTCGTCGACCTGCCCTTCGCGCTTCCCACCGCCGTCGCCGGTATCGCCCTGACCGCGCTCTATGCGGAGAATGGCTGGCTCGGCCAGTATCTGGTTCCGCTTGGGATCCATGTCGCCTTCACCCCGCTCGGAATCGTCGTCGCCCTCATCTTCATCGGCCTGCCCTTCGTGGTCCGCTCGGTCGAGCCGGTGCTGGCCGACATCGGGCCGGAGATCGAGGAAGCGGCCCAGTCCCTGGGCGCAAGCCGGCTTCAGACGATGCGCCGGGTGATCCTCCCCGCCATCCTGCCCGCCTGGCTGACCGGCTTCGCCATGGCTCTGGCCCGAGGGGTCGGCGAATATGGCTCGGTCATCTTCATCGCCGGCAACATGCCGTTCCGGTCCGAGATCGCGCCTTTGCTGATCATCACCCAGCTGGAGCAATATGATTATGCCGGAGCGACCGCGATTGCCGCGGTGATGCTGGTGATTTCCTTTGCGCTCCTTCTGGTCATCAACCTGCTCCAGGCCTGGGCCCGAAGCCGGAGCATCGACTGACATGGCGGCGCGTCCCGCTTCCGACGGCCGTCTGGCCCGCGCCGCCTTGCTCGCGGTGGCGATGGTCTTCCTCGGCCTGTTCCTGCTGCTGCCTTTGATCTCGGTGTTCGTCGAGGCTCTGAAAGGCGGCGTCGGAGTCTATCTCGACAGCGTCACCCAGCCCGATGCGATCGCGGCGATCAAGCTGACCCTGCTGGTCGCGGCGATCGCGGTGCCGGTCAACGTCGCCTTCGGCCTCGCCGCCGCCTGGGCGGTCGCCAAGTTCGACTTTCCCGGCAAGTCCATCCTCGTCACCTTCATCGACCTGCCCTTCTCGGTCTCGCCGGTCGTATCTGGGCTGATCTACGTCCTCCTGTTCGGGGCCCAGGGCTGGTTCGGGGAATGGCTCGCCGCGAACGATATCCAGATCATCTTCGCCGTTCCGGGGATCGTCCTGGCGACGATCTTCGTCACCTTCCCCTTCGTCGCCCGTGAGCTCATCCCGCTGATGACCGAGCAGGGCCGCGGCGACGAGGAGGCGGCGGTGTCCCTGGGCGCGAGCGGCTGGCAGGCCTTCTGGCACGTCACCTTGCCCAACATACGCTGGGGCCTGCTCTACGGCGTCCTGCTCTGCAATGCCCGGGCGATGGGCGAGTTCGGAGCGGTGTCGGTCGTCTCCGGCCATATCCGGGGCCGGACCAACACGATGCCGCTGCACGTCGAGATATTGTACAACGAATATAATTTCGCCGCGGCCTTCGCGGTCGCGTCGCTGCTGGCGCTGCTCGCCTTGCTCACCCTGGTGCTCAAGAGCGCGCTGGAATGGCGCTACGGCTATCATGGAAAAGGCGGGGGCCATTGAGCATCGCGGTCGACAATGTGGTGAAGCGCTTCGGCAATTTCGCCGCTCTCAACGGAGTCAGCCTCGAGGCGAAGCCGGGCGAATTCCTCGCTCTGCTCGGCCCCTCGGGGTCGGGCAAGACGACCCTGTTGAGGATCATGGCGGGGCTGGAATTCCCCGACGCCGGCACCGTCCTGTTCGAAGGGCGGGACGTCACCGGGCTCGGAGTCCGGGACCGAAGGATCGGCTTCGTCTTCCAGCATTACGCTTTGTTCCCGCACATGAACGTCGCCGACAACGTCGCCTTCGGGCTGACCGTCAAGCGTCGTCGCGAGCGGCCGAAAAGCGCCGAGATCATGCGCCGGGCCCAGGAGCTTCTCGACCTCGTCCAGCTCGGCCATCTCGGCAAGCGTTATCCGGCCCAGCTTTCCGGCGGGCAGCGCCAGCGGGTCGCCCTGGCGCGGGCGCTCGCCGTCGATCCCAAGCTGCTTCTTCTCGACGAGCCGTTCGGAGCGCTCGACGCCAAGGTCCGCAAGGAGCTTCGCCGCTGGCTCAGGGACCTTCACGACCGGATGGGCCTGACCTCGGTCTTCGTCACTCACGACCAGGAAGAGGCGCTCGAGCTGGCCGACCGGGTGGTGGTGATGAATGAGGGGCTGATCGAGCAGGTCGCCGGCCCGCAGGTGATCTACGACGAGCCCGCCACCGCCTTCGTCTACGACTTCGTCGGCGATTCGAACCGTATCCCGGTGACGGTCGACGAGGGCCGGGTGATGTTCGACGGCGAGGCGATCGACGTAAAGGTGGAGCCGCCCCCCGACGGACCGGCCTTGCTCTACTTCCGGCCGCATGATGCGACCCTGGTCGACGAAGGCGCGGCCGGCGCCCTGCCGATGCAGATCTGCCAGGCCATCCACCTCGGCGGGGTGACCAGGATCGAGGGCAAGATTCCGGGCGTCGACCCGCTCATCGACGTTCGAATCCCCGGCCGCAACGTCCCTCCGTCGGGCCGGGCGGCGGGCCTGAGGCTTCGCCACGCCCGGCTCTTCCCGGCGCCGGCGGGCCGGGCCTGACGGCGTCATTGCGAGGAGCGAAGCGACGAAGCCATCCAGCGGGGCTCGGTGGCCGCACTGGATGGCTTAGCTTCGCTCGCAATGACGGGTGCGACGCCGCTCTGGCATTTTGCCCCAACCTCTCTTATTTTGCCCATCAGGAGTAGTGGGGAGTGGTTATGCTGGCCGGGCTTGTCGCCTATCTGGATTCGGTGAAGGCCCGCGATCCGGCGCCCCGAAGCCGCTGGGAAGTGCTTCTCTATCCCGGCGTCTGGGCCCTGGGCTTCCACCGCCTCGCCCACTGGCTGTACAAGGGCGAGCTCTATTTCCTCGCCCGCTTCGTCAATCATCTGAGCCGATTCCTGACCGCGATCGATATCCATCCGGGGGCCTCGGTCGGCCGGAATTTCTTCATCGACCACGGCTTCGTCGTAATCGGCGAGACGGCGGTGATCGGCGACGACGTCACCATCTACCAGCAGGTCACGCTCGGCGGCACCAACCCGACCGACGGGATCGCCGGCAAGCGCCATCCGACGATCAGCGACCAGGTCATCATTGGCTCGGGCGCCCAGGTCTTGGGGCCGATCGTCGTCGGTCCGCGCGCCCGGATCGGCGCCAATGCGGTGGTCACCAAGGACGTGCCCGAAGGCGCGACGATGATCGGGATACCGGCGCGCTCGACCCTGCTCAGCGCCGAGCAGAGCAGCTCGGGCAGCTTCCTGCCCTACGGAACGCCCTGCTCCGAGCAGTTCGACCCGGCGACCCAGAAGCTCGAGATGCTCCAGTGCGAGGTCGAGGGCCTGAGGCGCCGGCTCGCCGAGCTGATCGAGGAACGGGACGGCCAGACCAGAAAGGGGCGCGGCCGCGCCTGATGGGTAATGTCCTCCCTTTTCCGGGATCCTCTTCGCCGCAGATCGGCTTCACAAGGGCCGAGCTGAAGCGGATCATCGACCTTTACGGGCGGATGGTGGCGGCGGGGCTGTGGCGCGATTATGCGGTCGAGTTCGGCCGCGACGGCGCCGCTTTCTGGGCCTTCCGCCGGACCGCCGAGCGGCCCGAATATAAGATCGAGAAGAAGCCCGGCCTTCGCAATCGCCAGGGCATGTGGGCCCTGGTCAACGAGGCCGGAATGGTGGTCCGCCGCGGCGACGAGCTCGGGCCGGTGCTCGCGCCGCTCGAGCGGCGGCTCCTCAAGGTCGTGAACGGTTAGAACTTGCCTCCCCATCGCCAGATGGGGAGGGGGACCGCCCGAAGGGTGGGGGAGGGGTAACCGGCCGAAGCCTCGTCAGGTCACCCCTCCACCGCCTTCGGCGGTTCCCCTCCCCATGCTTCGCATGGGGAGGCAGAGACTATGCCGTCACCGTCCGGTCGGTGATCGGAAGCCGCGCCTGAAGCGCCGGCGGCAGTGGCCGGACGATCGAGCGGCGCACGCCGTGCCAGAAGGCCGAGAGCAGGAGCAGCCCCGAGCCGATCACGAAGGCGGCGAGCGCGATGTTTAGCTCGACCGCTCCGAACTCGCGGAACAGGCTGATCAAAGCGAACAGCACGTAGGCGAGCGCCGAGACCAGCAAGGCGCGCCGGTCGATCGCGAGCGCGGTGATACCGAGCAGGATGTAGACCCCGAGAACGACCAGGGCCTCGCCGATCGTCGCGTCGCCGTCGGTGAGTCCGAGCAGCGAGAAGATCGGGTGGACGATCAGCGGCGCCGACAGCAGATGAAGCCAGAAGGCAACGTCGGAACGGCGGGTCTCGCGGGCTCGGTCGGACGAATCCCACCACATGGCGAAGAGGAACACGCCGAGGCCGAGGACGAGGGCGCTCCACAGCATGACATTCTCGAGCTGGGGAACGTCGCCGACCGCGGAGGCGATCAGGGCCATGGCCACGGCGACCACGGTCAGCGCCGCCACGGCGACGGTGATCGGGACCCGGAACCGGCGCCAGTGGAGCCAGGTGGCGCCGGCGGCGATTGCCGCTGAGGCGGCAACGACCAGGGCGATGGCCCGCTCGTTATTCTCGAAACTGGCCTCGCCGACGGCCAGGACGAAGGTGGCGAAAGCGGTGAGCAGAACGCCGCCGGTAAAAGCGAGCAGAAGGATGATGCTGGGAAGCGCCATGCGCCGCTTGCGGGTGAAGAATTCGGCCAGGCCCCAGGCGGTGGCGGCGACGAACAGGCCGGCGAAGGGCGACGGCCCGTCGCCGTCGATCTGCGGGCCGACCGCATTGCCGATCCAGCCGACGGCGAACAGAAGAATCGCCGCCGCGATGGCGACGAAAATGTCGTTGAAGCCGGTGAGTAGCCGGAAATGCTCCTCGTCGACCGCGGCGCCGCCGCTGCGGTTCGCCACGTAGGTGCGGAGCGCCGAGGCGGCATCGGGGCTCAACGCCCCCGCCGCGACCGCCGCTTCCAGATCGCTGTCGCTGTACATGTCTTTCCTCCCTGAACGGGGGGCGTATAGCATGAGTGTATTAGTGTTGCAATACGGCAAGTATCCTCCCTGCGGTGCAGCCGTGGGAGGACCTATCCGCCCTGCAGAATCTTCATGATCAGCATCGCCTGCTCGGCGCCGGACTGGGGGACGATCTCGAGCGTCCGGTCGGTGATCCTGTCCCAGTTGGCGGCGACTTCCTCGACCGTCCGGCGGCCTTCGGGCAAGGCGTAACCGGGAGTCAGGGTGACGTAGGCGGCCTGGACGACTCCGCCGCCGGCGCCGACGATCGCATTGCTCGGCGCCTCCTCCGAGACCAGGTAGAGGGCGGCGGGGACGACATTGTCCGGGTTGAACAGGGCGAGCAGTTCGGGCGGGAAGATGTCCTCGGTCATCCGGGTCGCAGCGGTCGGCGCGAGGGTGTTGGCCCTTATATTGTATTTCGCGCCTTCGAGGTGGAGCGTCTTGGCGAAGCCGGCGAGGCCCAGCTTGGCGGCGCCGTAATTGGCCTGGCCGAAATTGCCGTAGAGGCCGGTCGAGCTCGACGTCATCAGGATCCGGCCATAGGCCTGCTCGCGCATCGTCTCCCACACGGCCTTGGTGCAGATGGCCGAGCCGATCAGGTGGACGTCGACGACGGCCCGGAAATCCTCGACGCTCATCTTGGCGAAGCTCTTGTCGCGAAGGATCCCGGCATTGTTGATGAGGATGTGGACCGAGCCCCAGCGCGACTTCGCCTCGGCGACCATCGCCTCGACCTGCTCGGGCTCGGTGACGCTGGCGCCGTTGGCGATCGCCTCGCCGCCCGCCGCCTTGATCTCCTCGACCACCTTGCCCGCCGCGTCGGAGCTTCCGGAGCCGTCGCGGGCGCCGCCGAGGTCGTTCACCACCACCTTCGCGCCGCGCCGGGCGAGCTCGAGCGCATAAGCGCGCCCCAGGCCGCCGCCGGCGCCGGTGACGATGGCGACCCGGCCTTCGAAGCTGATGGTCATATAGTCTCCGTCCTAAATCCTCCCCGCGCTTTCGCGGGGAGGGGGACCAGGCGAAGCCTGGTGGAGGGGTGCTTCGGAGTCAGCAAGGCCCTCCACCGCCCTTCGGGCGGTCCCCCTCCCCTGCCGATGCAGGGGAGGAATTTTACTCAGAGCGGCCCATTGCAGATTCGAGCCGCCGAGGACAATGGCCCTAGCGGGCGCGGCCGCGTTCGTAGGTCTGGGTGCAGCGGTCGGTGACGGTGCGCGTGCAGGGCGGCAGCGGGCCGGCGCTGGTGGGGGCCGGGGGTGCGACGGTCGGCATCGGCGTTCCGGCCGGGACCATCTGCGCCGGCTGGTTGTAGCCGGCGGGGGCGGTTGCGGCGTCCGAGATGACCCGGATTCCGCGCGCATCGGTTTCGGGCGAGGTATTGCCGGGGGCGACCGTCTGCGCGGTCGCGGTCCGCATCGTCGACATATTGCCCGGGGCGGGCGCGGCCGGCGTCGTTGTCGTTGTTGTCGTCGTCGTCGTGGTGTCGGTGGCCGTCTCTTCAGTGGTGGTGTCGGTTTCTTCTTCCGGCGTCTGCGCGACGGCGGCGCCGCCGAGCATGAGCGCGGCAGCCATCATGATGAGCTTCATTTCGAGCCTCCTCTTGGGTGGGGCGGCCGCTTTGGGACGCGGCGGCACATCCCCTAAACGAGGCCGAAACGGTTTTTCTCCGCCGGAAGGGGCAGCGAAGGGGAAATGGGGCGCCCGCGAGGGCGCCCCTCGCGGCCTTAGCGGCGGACGCCGCGCTCATAGGCCTGGACGCAATGGTCCTTGACCGTCTTGGAGCAGCGCGGCGGAGTCGCCGTGCTCGCGGGCGAGCCGGCGCCGGCCTCGCAGGTCGGATAGCCGGTCGTGTTGGCATTGTAGCCGGCGGGCGTGCAGGCCTGGCCGTCGGGGTCCGTGCCCTGTTGGGTCACTCCGCGCGGCCCCATGCTCTGCGAAGGATCGCTGACCGTGTTGCCGGATTGCGCCAGAGCGGCGCTGCCGAGCGTCAACGCCGCGGCGAAAAATATGATCTTCATTTAAAGGGTCCTCCTTGGACAAGCGGCCGCGCCTACTCCGGCGGCCCGAACCCTAAAACGAGGTCGAAACGATTTTTCTCCAACGAAGCGTCCACAAGCGGGACAGTGGCGCTCGGCCCGTCTCGCCAATGGGCCGCTTTACCCTTATGAAAGAGGCTTGGTCCTAGATACGGGCGAAGATGAGCGAGCGGAGCGACATTTCGGGCGAGGAAGGCATCGGGCGGCCGAGTCGCCGGGTCGTGCTCGCGCTCGGCGCCGCCGCGGCCTCGACGGTGGTGACGATCCGCCCGGCGTTGGCGCAGACCGCCGGCTCGGTGCTCAATTGCGAGATACCGGTGCCTGCGCCCCAGGCCGGACCGGGCAATTTCATCGCCGCCGACGGAAGCCTGGTCCCGGCCGGCACCGCCGGCGCCTATCCGCCCCTCGCCCGGCCGCTGAAGGGCGAGGAGGTCAAGGCGATGCTGAACGGCGGCCGCGCCCCGGCCGGAGTGAACAGCGAGGCCGCCCAGGCCTATGCCAACTATATTCGCCGTCTGCAGGCGGGGATGAGCGGCTTCACCTGCTACGCCTCGCTGCAGATGCCGCGCTGAGCCGCGGGGCGGCCAATATGGCCGCGTCCCTCTATGCCGCCGACCCGCCCGAGACAATGCGCCAATTCGAGGTGGAGGGCCTGACCCTTCTCTATCATCGCAAGTCCGGCCTCACCCACTTCCTCGCCCCGCCCGCCCCCCAGATCCTCGCCGCCCTCTCGGCCGGACCGGCGAGCGCGGCCGAAATCGCCGCCCGGATGGGGGAGTCGTTCGAGATCGAATCCGAAGATCCCGCCGCCGCCATCGCCGCCCGGCTTGCCGAGCTTGAAGCCGCGGGTCTCGTCTGGCGGACATGAACCACGTCTTCCGCCTTCAGGTCGGGCCGGTGTCCTTCCGCATCGGCTCGCAATGGCGCCGGCCCGTCGCCCAGCTTCGGCGCCTCTATGAAGGCTATCCCGAGCCCGAGGGCGTCTGCGACTTCACCGTTCGGCTGGAGGCGGAGCGGGTCTGGCGGCGATGGCTTCGCCCGTCGGTGGCGATAAGAGGCGATTATGTGCTTCCCGACGCGGCGCCGCTGCCGCTGGCGCAGGGTCTGCTCGCCGCCGAGATGGGCATGAACCTGCAAATGGCGCTCGGCCAGAAACGCTTCCTCCTGCTCCATGCCGCGAGCGTCGAGCGGGACGGGCGGGCGCTGCTGATGACCGGCCATTCGGGCGCGGGCAAATCGACCCTGGGCGCTCTCCTAGGCGAGCGCGGCTGGCGCTTCATGGGGGACGAATTCGCGCTTCTCGACCTGGCGGACGGCCGGCTCCACCCCTTCCCGCGGGCGGTCAGCCTGAAGAACGAATCGCTGGGCCTGTTCGACGGGGTCGATCCCGCCCGGCTCGGGCCGGTGCTGACTGGAACGCCCAAGGGCCGGATCCGCCACCTTCGCCCCAATGGCGAGGCGGTCGCTCGAATGGGCGAGCCGGCGACTCCGGTCCTCATCCTCTTCCCCCGCTTCGGCCGCGACCTCGAGCCGACCGTGCGCGAGGTCGGCGCCGCGGAAGCCTTCATGCGGCTCACCCAGGCTTCGACCAATTACGTCGCCCTCGGGGAAAGCGGCTTCGACGCCCTCACGCGCTTCGTCGGCGCCCTCCCCTGCAGGGCGATCGACTATGCCGACACCGCCCAGGCACAAGCGCTGATCGATGAATTGTGGGCAAAGGCATGAGGGACGCCCGACCGCTCGTCCGACTGCTCCGCGACCCGGCCGGCGCCGGGCAGGTAAAGGACTGGACCTCGCTGGTCGCGGTCGCCCGCGCCGAATCGCTGGCCGGCAGCCTCGCCTGCAGGCTCGAGGGGCTGGAGCTTCCGGCGCCGGTCGAGGCCCTGCTCGAGGCGGCGCGGCGCGACGGCGAGGCGGGACGGGTCCAGGCCCTTTGGGAAGCGGAGATGGCCCGGCGGGCGCTGGCGCCGCTGGGCGTGCCAATCATCCTGCTCAAGGGCACCGCTTATGCCGCGGCGGGGCTGGAAGCGGGGCGCGGCCGCTCGATCGGCGATCTCGACATCCTCGTCGCTCGCCCCGCCTTGCCGGACGTGGAGCGGGCTTTGCTCGCCGCGGGCTGGGAGTGGGTGAAGGAAGATTCCTACGACGATCAATATTACCGCCGCTGGATGCACGAGCTGCCGCCGCTCATCCACCGCGAGCGCGACCGGATGATCGACGTCCACCACGCCATCCTGCCGCTGACCGCCCGGCCGAAGCCCGACATGGCGGCGATGATCGCGGACCGGGTAGCCCTGGCGGACGGCCTCTTCACCTTGTCGCCGCCCGACATGATCGTCCACGCCGCCGCACACCTGTTCGCCGACGGCGATATGGCGGGGGGGCTTCGCAACCTCTGGGACATCGACCGCCTGCTTCGCGAGTTCGCCGAGGGGGACCCGGGCTTCTGGCCGGCCCTGAACGAGCGCGCCGCCCGGCACGGCCTGCTCCCGGCGGTCGGCCGCGCCGTCCGCCTCGCCCACCATCTCTATGCCACCCCCGTTAATTGGTGCCAGGCACCAATTTCCAAGTCGCTGATTTCTGAGGCGACCACACCCGCAAAAATTGGTGCCAGGCACCAATTAGCGGCGGCGGACCTCTTGTACCGCCGCCGCCTGCTCGCGCGCGACGGGTGGGGCCGGGCGAGACGTCCGCTCATCCGGCTCGGCTTCTACGTCCGCTCGCACTGGCTGAGGATGCCGCCGCTGATGCTGGCGAAGCACCTCTGGGTGAAGGCGCGCAAGCCTAGGCGCTGACCCCCTCGAGCGGCTTCCAGCCCAGCTCCTCGAACGGCGGGCTGTAGCCGCGCCGGCGATATTGCTGCTCGGGCAGGTCGAAGGCGACGCTTCGGTCGACCACCCGCGCCGTATCGGGCGATCCGTCGGAGCCGCGAGTTCTGTAGGTACCCTTGCCGTCCATGAAGCCTCCTGGTTGCGCTCACCCTACACCAAGCCGGGCCTCGCGGCGAGACGTTCGAGCGCCGCGATCAGCCCGCCATAATCGTCGATCAGAGCGTCCGCTCCCAAAGCCTCGACCGGCCGGTCCGAGAAGCCGAAGCTCACCGCGACGAAAGGCACGCCCGCGGCCCGGGCCGTCTCGGCGTCGACGATCGAATCGCCGACCAGCGCCGCCCGCCCTCCACCGGCCCGGGCGATCGCCTCTCGCAAGGGCGCCGGGTCGGGCTTGCGGACCGGCAAGGTGTCGCCGCCCACCATGGCCGCGAACCGGTCCCGCCAGCCGAGCGCGGCGAGCAGCTTCACCGTCAGCGCCTCGGGCTTGTTGGTGCACACGGCCAGCCTGGCCCCGGCCCGCTCGATGTCGTCCAGAGCTTTCTCGATGCCCGGGAAGGGCCTGGTGCCGTCGCAGATATGCGCCGCATAATGTTCGAGCAGGATCGGGTAGCCCTGCTCGACCAGATCCTCGGTCGACTCTCCGCTCGCCGCCAGCCCGCGCCTCAGCAGGGCCCGGCCGCCATGCCCGATCAGGTGGCGGACCGAGGCCGGCGGGATGGCCGGCCGGCCGAGCGCGGTCAGGCTGTGGTTGAGCGCAACGGCGAGGTCCGGCGCCGTGTCCGCGAGGGTGCCGTCGAGATCGAAGGCGACGACGTCGAAGGGGAAAGCGGGCATCTCGGTCCTTCGATACGGGCCTTCGACAGGCTCAGTCCCTACTCAGGATGAGCGGAAATGCACACCCGCTCATCCTGAGTGGCCGCCGAGCCTGTCGAAGCGGCGTATCGAAGGATGGAAATGGCAAGCTTATCGTGCGATTGCCGCGCCATGGGCCGACCGCTTGCCGCCGTGATCCTTGCCGCCGGCAAGGGAACCCGGATGAAATCCGACCTCCACAAGGTGCTGCACCCGATTGCGGGACGGCCGATGATCGAGCATTTGCTCGAGAGCGTCGAGGCGCTGGGCGCGGAGCGGATCGTCGTCGTCGTCGGCGACCGCCGCCACCAGCTCGAGGCCGCGCTTGCCGGCCGGGCCACGTTCGCCGTCCAGGAGCCGCAGCTCGGCACCGCCCATGCCGTCCTTCAGGCGAAGGCGGCGCTCGCCGGCTTCGACGGCGACGTGCTTCTGCTCTCCGGCGACGTCCCCTTCATCCGTCCGGTCACGATGCGGGCGATGCTCGACGCGCTTCACGGCGCCGCCGCTCCGGCCGCGGTCGTCCTCGGCTTCCGGCCTCCGGACGCCGGCGCTTATGGCCGGGTCGTCGCCGGCGCCGACGGGCGAGTCGCCAGGATCGTCGAGCATAAGGACGCGAGCGAGGAGGAGCGCGCCATCGGCCTGTGCAACTCCAACCTGTTCGCCATCCGGTCGGAGGATTTGTGGTCCCTGCTGGAGCGGGTCGGCAACGACAATGCGCAGCACGAATATTACCTTCCCGACATCGTCGGCATCGCCGCCGCGGACGGACGGGCAGGCTCCCTCATCGAAGGCGAGGCGGCGGAGGCGATCGGTCCCAACAGCCGTTCGGAATTCGCCCTCGCCGAAGCCGCCTGGCAGGCCCGCCGCCGCTCCGAGGCGATGGCCGAGGGGGCGACCCTGATCGCGCCGGAGACGGTGTGGTTCGCCTTCGACACCAGGCTCGGCCGCGACGTCACGATCGAGCCGAACGTCTTCTTCGGGCCGGGCGTCAGCATCGCCGACGGAGTCCGGATCCGCGCCTTCAGCCATATCGAGGGCGCGACCATCGCCGCCGGCGCCGAGATCGGCCCTTATGCCCGGCTTCGCCCCGGCACCATCATCGGCGAGAAGGCCAAGATCGGCAATTTCGTCGAGACCAAGAAGGCGAAGCTCGGCGCCGGGGCCAAGGCCAGCCATCTCACCTATCTCGGCGATGCCGAAATCGGCGCGGGCGCCAATATCGGCGCCGGCACGATAACCTGCAATTATGACGGCTATTTCAAATATGGAACGGTGATCGGCGAGGGCGCCTTCATCGGCTCCAACTCGGCGCTGGTCGCTCCGGTCAGCATCGGCGCGGGGGCGATCGTCGGGGCGGGTTCGGTGGTGACCCGCGACGTAGAGGCGGACGCGCTGGCGCTGGCGCGGGGCGTTCAGGAATCGAAGGCCGGCTGGGCCGCGCGCTTCCGGGCGGCGATGTCGGCCAAGAAGAAAGCGGGTTGATCTGGTGCGGTCCTTCGATACGCCGGTTCGACAGGCTCACCGGCTACTCAGGATGAGCGGACTTGAGCCTGGCCGCTCATCCTGAGTAGGGACTGAGCGAAGGCGAAGGCCCGTATCGAAGGACAGGTCCTCACGGGCCGAACAGGGAAAACAGCGTACATGTGCGGAATCATCGGCATCGTCGGGCGCGAGGAAGTCGCCGACCGGCTCATGAAGGGGCTGAGGCGTCTCGAATATCGCGGCTATGATTCGGCCGGGATCTGCACCATCCTCGACGGCCGGCTCGAACGCCGCCGGGCCGAAGGCAAGCTCGACAATCTCGCCGCCGAGCTCGCCGCCAATCCCCTCGCCGGGACGATCGGGATCGCCCATACGCGCTGGGCGACCCACGGCGCTCCGACCGTCGGCAACGCCCATCCGCACATCGTCGGCGGGGTCGCCCTCGTCCACAACGGAATCATCGAGAATTTCCGGCCGCTGCGCGAGGAGATGCAGGCGGCCGGGCGAAGCTTCCAGTCCGAGACCGACAGCGAGGTCGTCGCCCAGCTGATCGACCACCAGCTCGAGCAGGGCAAAAGCCCGCGCGACGCGGTCGCCGCGGTGCTTCCCCGACTTCACGGCGCCTTCGCCATCACCATCCTCTTCCGGGACCATCCCGGAATGCTGATCGGGGCCCGGATGGGGGCGCCGCTGACCGTCGGCTATGGCGAGGACGAGACCTATCTCGGCTCCGACGCCCTCGCCCTCGCCGGCCTCACCCAGCGCATCGCCTATCTCGACGAGGGCGACTGGGCGATCATCGGCCGCGACGGCGCCAGCATCTTCAATCGCGCGAACGAGCCGGTCGAGCGCGAGATCGTCACTTCCGGGGCTTCCGACGCGGTCGGGGACAAGGGCAACCACGCCCATTTCATGCAGAAGGAGATATTCGAGCAGCCGATCGTGGTCGCCCAGACCCTCTCCTCCTACCTCCGCCCGTTCGAGCGCAAGGTCGCGCTTCCGGCGATGGACGAGGATTTCGCCGCCGTCCCGCGGGTCACGATCGTCGCCTGCGGCACCAGCTTCTACGCCGGGATGGTCGCCAAATATTGGTTCGAGCAATTCGCCCGGGTGCCGGTCGAGCTCGATATCGCCTCCGAATTTCGCTACCGTCAGCCGGTGCTGGAGCCGGGCGGGCTCGCCCTTTTCATCTCCCAGTCCGGGGAGACCGCCGACACGCTTGCCGCCCTTCGCCACGCCCGCGCCGAGGGCCAGCGAATCGCCGTCGTCGTCAACGTCCCAACGAGCTCGATGGCGCGCGAGGCCGACCTGCTCCTGCCCACCCATGCCGGGCCCGAGATCGGGGTCGCCTCGACCAAGGCCTTCACCTGCCAGCTCGCCGTCCTCGCCGCGCTCGCCGCCAAGCTCGCCCGCGACAAGGGGCGAATCAGCGAGGCCGAAGAGCAGGAGATCGTCGACCATCTGTCCGAGGCCCCGGCCGCGATGAACGCCGCGCTCGACCATGACGAGGAGATCGCCGCGATGGCGCCGCTCATCGCCCAGGCGCGCGACGTCCTCTATCTCGGCCGCGGCGCCGACTATCCGCTCGCCATGGAGGGCGCGCTCAAGCTGAAGGAGATCAGCTACATTCACGCCGAAGGCTATGCCGCCGGCGAGATGAAGCACGGTCCGATCGCTCTCATCGACGACAACGTCCCGGTCATCGTCCTGGCGCCGAGCGGTCCCCTGTTCGAGAAGACGGTCTCCAACATGCAGGAAGTCCAGGCCCGCGGCGGCAAGGTCGTCCTCATCTCGGACGCCGAAGGGCTGAAGGCGGCGGCGGACGACCGATTGCTGGCGACGATCGAGATGCCCAAGGTCCACCCCCTGATCGCGCCTCTGGTCTACGCGATACCGGTTCAGCTCCTCGCCTATCATGTGGCGGTGGCCAAGGGCACCGACGTCGACCAGCCCCGCAACCTGGCGAAGAGCGTCACGGTGGAGTGAGCGGACTGCTGACGCGCGTCGGGTTCAGATGAACCCCCACCCCCGTTTGCCCTGAGCCTGTCGAAGGGCTTTCCTTCTCTTTTTCAAAGAGAGAGGAAGGGCTTCGACAAGCTCAGCCCGAACGGTGGCGGACGCATCTGGCCAACCAAAGCTTTAGTCGGCGGTGACCTCGATCCTCGGTCCGGACTCGACCATATTCTTCTCGTCCTGGATAAGGCCGTGCTCGATCAGCAGGTCCGCCAGCGGCTGGTAGACGCTGATTCCCGAAGGCGAGAGCCACTGCTTGTTCTCGATCAGGGGCAGATAGAGCGCGTCAACCAGCGAGCGCACGTAGACGATTCGGCCCGCCAGGTCTTTCGGGTCGACCGGCGCGCCGCGCCGGCGAAGCAGGTCGTACATCATCAGCGCATTGCCGAAGGCGTGGAAGCCGAGCAGTAGTCGCTCGAGCGGACGCGGCTGGAACTTCAGGATCGAATAGACGTCGGGCGCGCCTTCGGGAACCATCCGGGTCCACCAGGAGGCGAGGTTGTAATGCTGGTGAGAGCATTCGTGGACCAGCATCTCGGCCGTCTCGAGAACCGAGGCCGGCGCGCACAGCTCGACCACGCCGAGATTGTGGAGGTAGGAGCAACTGGTGGTCGTGTCCGGGCCGGCGCGGCCCTTGGCGACGACCTCGCGCAGCAGCGCCGCGGTCCACAGATAATATTCCGGCGCATATTCCTCCATCAGCCGAAGCGCGCTCTCCACCTGGGGAGGGAATTGCGGATCGCCGTCCGGCCGGGGCTCGGGATCCGGGCTGCCCCATTCGTCCGCCCAGGCGCCGTAGCTGCGGATCACCTGCGAAAGGGTGCCGGCGGCGATCGCCCGTTCATCCGTCGCCTCGCGCCAGACCGGGACGCCGGGGCCGGGTTCCCGGCGCAACCGGGCGAGCGGACGGCCCTCGCCGTCATCGACGGAAAGGCGCTCATCCTCGCCGACCACGTGGAACTCGGCAGCCCTGAGCAGCCGGCCGGCGACGCAGACCGGCCGCGACGCCCGGAACCGGCGATCGATCGTGTCGGTGACCCCGCTCATGTAGGCCGCGATGGCGAACTGTCCCAGGATCCACTCGAGCTCGGGGGCCTCGTCCCACAATTTCGTCACTGCCAATCCGATGGTGCCGAATTCCGGCCGGAACAGGTTCAGCGCCGCTTCGCCCTCGCCGATCCGGTCGAGAATGGCGACGATGTCGGGTCCAAGATCGGCGCGGTCGAAGCGCGACAGAAACTTGGCCGGCAGGCGGGTGCAGAGAGTCTCCTCAAGGCCGAGGAAATCCCCTTCGAAGGGAGAGCTGACCAAGCGGTAAGGGTTGAATTCGGAAGCCTGGGTCATTCGGTGAGCTCCATTGCGGAATGTTGAGAGACGCCCTCCTTGCGGAGTTCGCGGTACAGCTGATCGGCCGAGCAGGTCGATCCCTGCTTCAGGCGGTCGATGATCTCGTCCAAAGTGCACTTCTTGTAGGTGATCAGGTAGGTGGCGATCTCCTCGTGCATCGCCTTGATGCTTTCGCAGAGCACCGAGTGGCTCTTGAAGCCGAACTCCTTGCTGTGGCGATTGTAGAGGTTGCCCGAGCGGCACGAGCGGTGCCACACGCAGCTGGAGCAAGCGGAGGGAACGGTGTCCACCGCCGCCTGCAGATCCTGCCAGACGGGAGAGGCGAGGAAGTCGAGGAAGGTCGAGTCGAAGATCGACATCGGCTCCTGCGAAAGAACGCCGTCCAGGCCGAGCAGATTGTCGTCGATCAGCATCTCGCCGCTGCTCGACACGGTGAGGATGTGGTGGCGGCGCGAAAGCTTGCGGTCGAGCATTGCAGCGCCCTTGTCGGACATCAGCCCGAACAAGATGTCGGCGAAATGGGTGATGTAGGAGAAGCGCGGATGGACGTAGTCGCGCAGCCATGTCGCGACCAGGTCGCGGCGCGCCTCGGTATCCGAATTCCATTCCACCGCATCGGAATTGTCCCAGCCGCCGCGGGGGAAGTTGAGCCCCGGGCTGCGCACGCCCAGATCTTCGATCATGTGCTGGAGGAACGCTTCGCCCGAGACATGGGCGGGAACGACCCCGAGCACCCCGGCGGCGCGCAGCTTGCCTTCGCCGACCGCCTTTTGAAGCAGCCTGAGGCCCCGGATTGCGCGATCGTAGCTGCCCACGCCCTTCTTGTCGGGCCGCATAAGGTCATGGTCCGACTTGAGGCCGTCGACGCTGATGCCGGTGGTGATCTTGTGCTTGGCGAAAATTTCGATCCACTCGTCATCGATCAGAACGCCGTTGGTCTGGATGGCGAAGCTGACGTCGGCATGGCCCTCGAGGGCGCTTCGCAACGTCGTGCAGATCTCGTCGAAATAGGGCTTCTTTACGAGCAGCGGTTCGCCGCCATGCAGGACGATGTTGAAATGGTTTATGCTGGTGTCGCGCGCCGCTTCCTGGAGGAAGGTCGCGAGCTGCTTGACGACATTGGGGCGGATGATCGGCGGCGACTTGGCGTTGTCGAACTCCTGATAGAAATAATAACAATAGGAGCAAGCCAAATTGCAGCGTTCAGCGACTTTCAAAACAATATCGAACGAAGATCTCTCGGCCATGTGAACCCTCCATTTGGCTGGTCGCTTTACTCCGCGGCCACCAACCCGATCTTTTAAGGCGCCTGTATTCTTGTAGTCGCCCGGCCAAGATTTCTGCCGCCGTGAAGCGGCTCTTTGGGCGCCCCGGCTAAAAAGCCGGAGCGCCCTCCGAACGTTAGCCCTGAACCACGTCTTCGAGGCTCGGATGGCTGTGGTGATTGCTGCCGTGATTGCTGTGGTGCGCAGCGGCAATCAGGTCGAGATGCTCGTCGAGCACATTCGACAGATGGTCGGAAACATCGATTTCCACCGTCGTCTGCTTCGAGCGCAGCGTCTGGGCCAGTTTCTTGAACGGATTCTCAGCCATTTTGACTTCCTCCACGAATCGTCGGACTGTTCCGACTACTGTTAAATACCACCTCAAGTAGAGTGCTACAACTCTGATTTGTATTAAATATTCTGGATTAGGTCCGTTTCGGATGCTTGTGATCGACGCTCGCGCAACCGGCCGCCGTCGAGCACCAGAACCCGGTCGGCGCGGCTGATCGGGTAAGCGGCATGGGCGATGAACAAGGTCGTGATGTTCATCGCCTTGAGGTTGGCGAGGACCTGCGATTCCCGTTCCTGATCGAGATTCGCGGTCCCCTCGTCGAGAAGCAGGAACCGGACCCGGTGGTAGAGCGCGCGCGCCAGGAGCAGGCGCTGTCGCTGCCCGCCGGAGAGCCCGGCGGCGTTGCCGCCGACCGGAGTCGAATATCCCATCGGCAGAACGTTGATCTCGGCATGGATGCACGCCTGGGTCGCGCACCAGATCACCCGCTCCATGTCGACGTCGGGATCGAAGAAGCTGATGTTCTGGGCGACGGTGCCGATCAGCACTTCATCGTCCTGCATCACCACGCCGAATTCGCGGCGCAGTGCGGGCAATGCCGCATGGCCGGTCGAGCGGCCGTCGACGCGGACCGTGCCTGAGGTCGGGAGATAGAGCCCCAGGATAAGCTTCAATATGGTCGTCTTGCCGCTTCCGCTCGGGCCGGTCAGCGCGACGAATTCGCCGGGGCCGATCCGCAGCGAGGCCCCGTCCAGGATAAACGGATCGAACTGGCTGTAGCGGAAGCTCACCGAGTCGAGGACGATGTCCGCATCGCGAGTCGGCTCGACTTCGCCGGAGTCGGTGGCGGAGCGCTCGGGAACCGCGTCCACAATGTCTTCGAGCCGCTCCAGATGGATCTTCAACATCCGGAAATTGACCAGCCGTTCGGCCAGTCCGGTGGAGCGGGCGAAGAAGTGGGTCTTGTAGAAGAGGATGGCGAGCAGGGTTCCGAAGCCGAGGCCCTGATCGCGGAACTGAATGAACGCGACCACCGAAAAGATCGCGATATCGATTCCGCCGAACAGCACCTTGACGCTGCGCTGGCGCGCCTGGACGGTGGCGAGATCGCGTTGCGCGTTGAGCAGCTCGGCGAATCGCGAAAGCCAGTTGCCGAGCCGGGCGCTTTCATTGGCGCGCACCTTGATCGCCAGGATGTTCTGGATGGACTCGATCAGGTAGCCGCTTTCCTGCGCGCGCGATGAAACCACCAGCTCCTCGGCATTGCGAAGCGCAGGGATGCCCATCATCCGGTAGAGCAGGAAGAGAATGAAGACGGCGAGGGTCAATCCGCCGATCGCCGGCGAGACGAAGAACAGGATGGTGAGCGAGACCAGGGTGAACAGCCCGTCGAGAACCGCGATCGGCAGTTCGCCGATCATGAAGCGTTCGATATTTTCCATCGACCGGTAGCGATCGACGAGATCCGCCGTGAGCCGCTTCTCGTAGAAGGAAACGGGCAGCGACAGGCTGTGATGAAAGAAACCGTGCGCCATCCGGAGATTGAGGGTGCTGCCCGCCCAGACCGTGGTCCGGTCCCGAGCGTAGCTGACTCCGGTGGCGCAAAAGGCCGCAACGATCCCGATCGCGCTCAGGTAGAGGATCAGGCTGAGGTCGTTGTTGAGGAAGCCGAGATCGATCGTATAGCGCAGCAGCATCGGCTGGGCGAGGAGCAGCAACTCCAGGACGAAGGACAAGGTGAGCACCCCGACGAAGGCTGTACCCATGCCCTCGACACGCCCGACCAGCCGCTTGAGGGTCAGCCCCTTGCTTCCGTGCCCCGGCTCGAAGGCGTGGGTGCGGCCGAACTCCACCGCAATGCCGGTGAAGTGGCGGCCAAGCTCGGCGGCGCTCATGGTTCGAGCGCCGCGCCCGGGATCGTGAATCGAGAAGTTGCCGCCGCTCACCTTGGTGAGCACGACGAAATGCTCGAGATCCCAGTGCAGCATCACCGGCAGGTGAAGGAGAGCCAGATCGGTCGGTTCGCAGCGCACCGCTCGGGCGCGAAGCCCCAGATCCGAAGCGATTTCGACGACGCTGCGCAATGTCAGTCCGCGTAAAGAGACGGGATACATTCGGCGCAGGTCCGCCAGCCGAAGCGCCTTGCCGTAGAAAGCGGCGATCATCGCCAGGCACGCGATGCTGCACTCCGTCGTTTCGTTCTGCAGGACCAGCGGCACCCGCCTCGTCCGCAGCAAGGATTCGAACCAGCCGCGCAGCCGGGCACCGATACCCGGGCGCCAGTCCATTTTCGGGAGAGTCTCCGGCACTGCCGCCGCGGGGTCCGATCTCGCCATCAGAAGTCGATCACCGGCCGCGCGGGCAGCGCGATCGTCGCCGCTGCTCCGGGGAGCAGGAGCGCGTCCAATGTCTTCACTTCAAGCTCGATCCTCAACTGAGGGCGCTGGGCTTGCCTGACCCGCTCGACCTTGCGGATTCGCGCGTTCAGCGTCCGGCCCGGGAGACGAAGCTCGGCCTCGGTCGCGCCGTGCAGCTTCTGTTCCGCACCGCGCTGGTCCGCGGCGAGGATCATCCGCGGGCCTTGGCGCTCGACAACCCGCGATTCGAGCGCGGGCACGTAGCTGGCCCGGGCGAGGAGGAACAGGCAGAAGAGGATCGTGAGAAGCGCGAGTGCGCTCGGCACCAGCGAGGCTTTCCCAAGTCGCAGCGGCTCGCCGATGAAGCGATAGCGCTGGAACTCGATCGCCTCGCGGCGATAGATCCTTTCCTCCATGCTGAGTCGCGGATCGGGGGCGCCTGCGCTGGTCATGCGGCTTTCAACTCCGCTTCGATCGATCGCCTCGTCTCCTCCAGCCGATCGACCACTCTGGCGGAACCCTGCGTCTCGGCGAGGGCGCGAGTGCGCTCGAGGATTTCATGCACGATGCGCGGCCCGGCGGGGCCGAGCTCTTCCAAAGCGCCGCAGAGCTGCTCGACCTCGGTGCCGCTGACAAGGGCCGCGCTTCGCGACGTGAGCCGGACGGTGGAGAGGGTGCCGTCGGCAAGGGCGCGCGCCTTCATCACGACCCCCGAGTCGCAGGGAATTTCCCACAGGATGTGACCGCCCTCGCCGCTCGAGCCGCGCTCGCCCAGCTCGAGGCCGGCGAGTTCGGCGGCGCCGAGGCGGTGGGCGGTGTCGAGCACCGCCGCCCAAAAGCCCGCAAGCTTCGGGCGATCGATCTCGATGCGCCGGCTGCGGTCGGTAAGGAACATGCATTCCCACAAGGTTTTGCGCGGCGGCGAGCAATCCACCAGCCGCGGTTGCGCGCGATGGCATGAACCGGCGGCGCTGCTCGGCTGGAGGGACACGCCGAATTCCAGGCGGCCGGCCGTATCGAGATGCAGGAGATAGGCTTGATCCGGCGCGTCGAGAGCGGGCAGCGCGCGTTGCTTGATCGCCGCCAGGGCCGATCCTGCTCGCGCTTCGTCCGCCAAAGTCTCGGCGAGCAGGCCGAGCTGCACCGCATAGGCGCGCCTGTTGGCGCTGGTGACGACATGGATCATCGCGCAAGCCCCCCGAACCGCCGCGGGGCGCGGCCGCCGGCGCTGCCTAGGGGTGAGGCTCGGCCGCCATCTGAGCGATGAGGCGGAGGATCGCGGTTCTCAGCGAGGGGTCCGAAAGCGAGGCGAAGGAGTCGACCAGCGCCTGCAGCTCGTCCTCGCTCGCCTGCGCCTCTCCCGAGTCCGCCGGCGCGTGCGACTCGACTTCGCCCTCCTTGCCGATCAGGCGATTGACGTCCACATCGAGCGCACGGGCGATCTGAACGAGGATCGACACCGGCATTCGGCTCGAGCCGCGCTCGTATTTCTGCATCTGCTGGTAGGAGAGGCCCAGCGCCCCGGCGAGCGCGGTCTGGCTCATGCGCCGCCGCCGACGCAAAATGCGCACGCGGCTGCCGATCGCCTCGTCCAGGGCGTCCGCTCGCCTCTTCCCAACCCGAGTGTCGCGATCCGTCGTCAACATTGCCGAGATTCTGTGACCTTGCCGGCGAGCTTAGACAATACCGGAATTGGATGTAATCGAAGAAAAGCGCGCCGCCGGATCCCACGCCCTGCCCGCGGAGACGTTGCCGGCCCATCTCAGTTCAGCTCGGGTGGCGGGTCGCGGAACAACCTCGCGAACGGATCGCCCGCCGAGGCGACCAGATGCGCCGCTTCGGCGGGGAGGCGGCCATGATCGGCGAGCGCCGCCCGCAGCGCGGCCGCGTCGCCCTTCGAGGTCGGTCCGTCGATCCCTGCCGCGGCAAGGATGCATTCGGCAACAAGCGCCTCCGGCTCGGCTACTCCGCCGGCGGCGAGGAGGTCGATCAGCAGGTCGCGGTCGTCGAGCGCCGCAAGGCCGCCGAGGACCAGCCGCTGCTCGGCCGTGGTCAGCTTGTCACGAAGGCCGATCAGCCGCTCGACCCAGAGCTTGCGGCGCAACGCCTCGAGCAATGCGGAACCCTCGGGACGGCCGAGCAGGGCGTTGTAGGCGCGAAGCGTCGGCTCGCGGTCGAGGGTGTGCCAGGGGATGCGGTCGAATGTCCGGAACAGGGTCTCGGCCGGCGCGGTGCCGGCCATTTCGACGATCCTGGCGACTGCCGCCTCGGCATCGATGCGGGCGAGCATTGCCAGGGCCTCGGCGGTGACCAGCGGCATCTGATCGGTCGGCTCGCTGGCGATGGCGACGTTCGGCGCATAATATTCGCGCTGCGGCAGGTCCGTGGCGTCGCGCAGGGTCCGTATCACCAGCGTTGCGGTCGGGCTCTCGAGGTGAAAGGCGGAATGGATGAAATCCGGCGCCGGCAGTATCTCGACAACGGTGCCGCATTTGAGCAGCGCGATGTCCGCGAGCAGCAGCGAGCCGAGCGCGAATTGGGCGGTAGCCGGCGACGGTCCGGAGAAGTCGTAGCTGCACTGGAGGCTGGATCCCTGCAGAAGGGCGAAGGCTCCGCTGAAGCCGTGATCGTGCACCTTGGTCGTGCTGTCGGTCCAGATCAGCAACTCCACCCGGAAGAGATCGTCCTCGTAGAAGATCAGCGGCAGATCGCTGAAGATGGCGCCTGGCCGCCTTACCTCGGCGGGAACGTGCGCCACCTCGGCGAGCAACCGGCCGAGGTCGAAGCCCCGCCAGGGCGCGGCATCGCGCAAGGCCTCCGCCGCGATGTCGACGAAGCGGGCCGGTGCGCGGCCGCATGCCTGCCATTCGCGGGCGACCCGCTCTCCCAGGCGCCGGAATTCTTCACCGGCGCGGCCTCGGAGCGCGGCCGATGCGATGGGATGAGCAAGCTCATTCATAACGCAATGCCCGTGCAGGCTCGGCGCGCGCCACCTTGATCACCTGGCTGGCCACGGTGACCGCGGCGATCAGCAGCGCGAGGATCGCCGCGCCCAGGAAAAACGTCGGCCCGAGCTCGACCCGGCGGTCGAACCCGTTGAGCCAGCTTCGCATGGCAAGATAGGCTATCGGCCAGGCGATGATGTTGGCGATCAGCACCGGCCGAAGCATCTGCAGTCCGACCAGCCGCAGGATCTCCGAGTCCGAGGCGCCGAGCGCCTTGCGGATGCCGATCTCCTTGGTGCGGCGCGCGGTCGTGAACGAAGCCAGGCCGTAGAGCCCCAGGCAGCTGATGATCACCGTCATGATCGAGCCGATCAGGAAAAGCTGGGAGCGCTGGTCGACGCCGACATAGTAAGCGGACAGGCTCTGCTCCGCGGTAATCGCTTCGAAGGGTATCCCCGGCGCGATCCGCTTCCATAGCGCGCCGAGCCGCTTTTCCCCCTCGGCCGGGGTGATCCCGGAAAGCCTCGCGGCACCGATCGGGCTCGGCAGATCGCGTGACTGGTAGAAATAGACGGCGGGGGACACCTTGCCGCGCACCGAGTGGAAGCGCAGGTCGTCGATCACGCCGGCCACGATCAGCGAGGCCCGGGCGTCTTCGGTGTCGATCTCGAGCTTCTGGCCCAATGCCGCCGTCGGCGACGTGAAACCGAGGGTGGCCAGCGCCGCCCGGTTGAGCACGACGTTATTCTGCGCGCGGTCGGCGGGGAGGCCGCGGGTCGCGTAAAGATCGTCCATCCCGAAGCGGGCGCTCAGCGTCCGTCCGGCGAGGAGACGAGAACCGTAGGTCGAGAAGAAGCGGTCGCCGACCGTCACCCGGCTCAAGGATGGCCGCTGCCCTGTCATTCCGGGCCGGCCTACCCCCGCCGAGTTGCTGACGCTTTCGTCGCCGGGCGCGCTGTCGGATTGGGTGACCGACGCGACTCCGGGGATCCGCGTCGCCTGCTCGATGAAGGCGGAGCGCTGGGCGCCGTCGATCTCGTTGTTGCGAAGCGAGGGCATGATCAGCAGGCTCGTCTCGTCGAAGCCGAGATCGGTGTTCCGCATATGCACCGTCTGGGCGAAGATCACCGCGGTGGCGACGGTGAAGGCGATCGCGACCGCGAACTGCGCCACGACCAGCACTTCCCGGATCCGGGTGCCGCTGCGTCCACCGCCCGGGGAGCCTGACGACGCCAATACGGCTGCGGGGGCGAAGCGGGAGAGAAGGATCGCCGGGTACAGACCCGCGAAGGATCCGATCAGCAGAACGGTCAGCAGCAGCGGCAGGAGGATGCCGTCGGGACCGAGATAGGCAAGTTCGAGCTCGGTGCCCGCCGCGCTGTTGAACAGCGGCAATGCCAATTCGGCGATAGCGAGGCCGATGATGCCGGCGATTCCGGCCGTGATCAGCGATTCGATCATGAACTGGGCCACCAGCATGCGCCGGGTCGCGCCGACCACCTTGCGGATCGCCACCTCCCGTGCGCGGAGCGCCGAGCGCGCCGTCGAGAGGTTGATGTAGTTGATGCAGGAGATCAGCAGAGTCAGCAACGCGATCAGAGCGACCGCCGCGACCGTCATTCGGTCCTCGGGGTCGATCAGGTGGATGGAGCGCAGCGGAATGAGCTCGAGCTTCAGATGCTCTTCGGCCCGCGGTCCGATATCCTTGGCCGCCCGCTCGGCGACGAGCGCCCTCAGCCGCGGTTCGAACGCCTCGGCCGCTTCCTCGTCCTCGAAGACGAGGAACGTCTTCAGCATGCCGGAGCCCCAATTGTAGAAATTCTTGGGGTCGAAGGCCGCCGGATCGAGCCGGACCATCATCTCCGTCTCGATTTCCGTCCGCTTCGGCATGGGCGCCAGCACGCCGGTCACTCGGTAGACCCGCTGCTGTCCGTTGATCGCCAGCGGGAGCTGTCGGCCGAGCGCATTTCCCTCGCCGAAATACTGGCGCGCGAGCCTCTGGCTGATCACCAGGCTGTCCGGCCTGTCGAGTGCCCCGTTGGCCTCGCCTTCGACCAGGGGGAAGGGAAACACGTTGAGGAAATTGGATCCGACGATGCGCAGCGGCTGCTCGACCAGCAGGCCGCCGGCCCGCACCGTCGCGCTGCTGTCCATCACCCGCACGCCGCCCACCGCCGGACCGACCTGCTGGATGGCCTCGAGCAGGCCGCCCATGGTGCTCCACGTCTCCTCGGGGGGAGTGCCGGGGAAGGCCCAGGTCTGGCGGACCCCATAGATTTTCTCGGAGCCCGGAAGCCACCGCTCGAAGCTGGTTTCGAATCGGACGAACAGCATCAGCAGCAGGAAGATGGCGACCCCGAGCGACAGCCCCAGGATGTTGAGGCCCGCTGCCAGCCGGTGACGCTGAAGGGTACGGAAATAGCTCCTGACGCTTTGACTGAACACGTTACGCAAACCTCAAAGAGCGCGAGTGGAGCAGAGCAGCACGCGCCCATCCAACATGTTGACCGTGCGCTTGGCGACATCGGCGTGGCGGGGCGAATGGGTGACCATGACGATCGTGGTTCCTTCGCTGTTGAGTTCCGACAGCAGCTCCATCACCTGCTCGCCGTTTTCCGTGTCCAGATTGCCCGTCGGCTCGTCGGCGAGGACGATCTCCGGCTTGCCGACGATGGCGCGGGCGATCGCCGCGCGCTGTTGCTGTCCGCCTGAGAGCTGGTGCGGATAATGGCGGGCACGGTGGGTAATGCCGACCCTTTCCATCGCGTCGGCGATCGTCTTCCGCTGCTCGGCCCCACCGCGGTAGCGGAGGCCGAGGGCGACATTCTCTTCGATCGTCAGTTCGTCGATCAGGTTGAAGCTCTGGAAGATGAAGCCGATATGCTGGCGGCGGAGCTGGGCCAGCCGCTTCTCCGGAAGCTCGTGGACGGCGAAGTCCTTGAATATGTACTTGCCGGCGGAAGGACGGTCGAGCGTGCCGAGGACGTTGAGAAGGGTCGACTTTCCGCACCCCGACGGCCCCATGATCGCGACGAATTCCCCTTCCGCGATATCGAGGTCGATGGCCCGAAGCGCCGCCGTTTCGATCTCACCCGATGTGAACCGGCGCTCCACGCCCGAAAGGGATATCAGCACAGCCGCCCTGTCAGCTGCGCTATGATCCTCGGCCTGTATCGCCGTGCGGAAACTTCGAGTTTTTTGTTCCACGTCCATTGCATTAGTCTAGGCCAGGACGGATCAGGCGTGGATATACCCAGAAATGGCTAATTTCCGCGCGTTGGCGCGGAGCTTTGACTGGCGGGTGTACGATTTCGAAGGGGCTGTTCGGAAATGGACGCCGAATTAGAAGTGTCAAGAGAATCAGTGAGGATCCTCTTCATCGACGATGATTCGATCGTCTTGAAGGCGGCGCGGCTGCTTCTCGCTCGTCAGGGTTATGAGATGTTCGAGGCGCGTTCGGCCGCCGAAGGACGATCGCTGATCGACACGACATCCTTCGAGCTCATATTGCTCGACCTGAACTTCTCGCGCGGCGCGATGACCGGAAGCGAAGGCCTGAACTTCCTTTCGGAGGTCATGCAGAAGGCGCCGGACAGCGTGGTGGTGGTGGTGACGGCCCATAGCGGCGTCAACATCGCGGTGAAGGCGATCCGCCTTGGTGCGCACGACTTCATCACCAAGCCCTGGCGCAACGAGCGTTTTCTAGAGGCCGTGAACGACGGTCTCGCCGCTTCGCGCCAGCGCAGGTCGGTGCGGCAGCAGGCGGGGGATTCGGAGACGACCACCACCTCGCTGCTCGGGCACAGCCGCGACATGGACCTGGTGCGTCATCTCATCGCGCGCAGCGCGCCGACCGACGCCTCGGTGCTGATCACCGGTGGCGCCGGGATGGGCAAGGCCCTGGCGGCCGAGCATATCCATCGTGGATCGCGGCGGCGGGACCGTCCTTTCGTGCGCTTCCATGTCGCGCTTGCGCCTCCGGACCGGCTGGAGGCGCAGCTCGAATCGCGCATCCGGGAGGCCGAAGGCGCAACCTTGCTCCTGCACAATATCGAGGCGCTCCCCCAGTCCGCGCTGGAACGGGTGGGCGAGGCGCTGCGAAGCGGAGTCCGAATCCTCTCGACGACCCAGCTGGGGACGGCCGAGCTGGAAGGGACCGTGCTCGCGGAGCGCGGGCTGACCTACCAGCTGGCGACGGTCGAGATTGCAATCCCGCCGCTTCGCGACCGGCGCGAGGATATCGCCGCGATCGCCGAGCATTATTCAAGGGTCTATGCCCGCCGCTACGGCCGGGATTTCGAGCCGCTCGACCCCGAGGCGCTGCAAAGGCTGTCCGACCACGACTGGCCCGGCGGCGTGCGCCAGCTGATGCAGCTGGTCGAACGCAGCATCGTCCTCGGGCGGCCGATCGCCGAGCTCCTTGCCGCCGCACCACCGGAGGGGGCGGAAGGCGGGATCGGCGCTGCCAGCGGCCTCAACCTCCAGCAGTCGGAGCGCCGGCTCATCGAGCGATCGCTTTTGCGCCACGGCTCCAACGTTACCCGGGCGGCGCTTGAGCTTGGGCTGACCCGGGCGGCCCTGTATCGCCGGATGCAGAAATATGGCCTCTAGCGGGTCAGGCGGGCTGGTCGTCGGGGCAGGCTCATTGCTGGCCGCCGGCTTCCTCGCCAACCACGCCCTTCACAAGGGGCTGTACGGGACCGCGATCGTGGCCGCGACGGGGGCGCTTCTGGGAGCCGTCGCGATCCTTTCCGCCGCCCGACGGCCACGGCCGCCGGCGCCGGCCGATCCTGCCGGCACCGAGCTCGGCTCGCTCCACGCCGAGCGCCGGCGGCTGGCGACGCTTCTCGACCAGTCGCCGACTCCGCTCCTCACCTATGATGGCCAGGCCTCGCTCCAGGCCGTCAACCGCGCCGCTCGGCGGCTTTTCCGGACCGATGACTTCGTCGTCCCGGCGCCGGCCGGACTGGTCGAGGCGATCTCAGGAGCGAAAGTGGGCGTCGCCCACCGGGTCGAGCTCAATTCCGGGCCCGAAGGAGAAGAGCGCGCCTTCGCGCTGTCGGTCACCGAGATCGTCAAGGATTCGACGCCTACCCGGCTGATCGCGCTGACCGACATCGAGTCCGAAATCCAGGTCGCCTCGGCGGCGGCGCTTCGCGAGCTGCTCGAGGTCCTCAGCCACGAGCTGATGAACGCCGTCGCTCCGATCGCCTCGCTGGCCGGAACCGCCGCCGATTATCTGGAGGACGAAACGCCGGAGGCCCGCGCTTGCGCGCGCGATGCGCTCGCGACTCTGGTTCGGCGGACGCAGGGCGTCGTTGCCTTCACCGACGCCTATCGCGACCTGATGAAGCTGCCCGCTCCGGATCTCGCCGATGCCAGCCTGCGCTCGACGGTCGGCGATCTGCGAATCCTGTTCGAGACCAGCTGGCGCGGCGAGGGGGTGCGCCTCAAGGTGACAATCCCCGAGGCCGACATCTTCGTGCGAATGGATACCGATCAGATCGTCCAGGCGGTGTGGGCGCTCCTTCAGAACGCCGCGGAGGCGACGCTCGGCAATCCGCCGGAGGATCGCGAGGTTGCTCTGTCGGTCACCCACAACGGCTCGCAATTGTGCATCTGCGTCGAAGACAACGGCCCCGGCTTCGGAGACGTCAACGCCGAGGACGCCTTTCGGCCCTTCTTCACGACCAAGGCCAGCGGCAGCGGCGTCGGCCTCAGCCTCGCTCGGCAGATCTTCAAGGCCCATGGCGGCGACCTGCGCCTCGGTGCCGGGGAGATGGGAGGGGCGCGGCTGGTCGCCAGCCTTTGATGCCTGCGATCACACTCGAAAGATGCGGGACAGTATTTCAGCGGCGCTGGGCCTGGCTGTGACGGGCCCCTGGCAGCAATCGCTGGACCAGGCTTCGCAGCAAGCGCAGCAGCCGTTGCCAAAGCCCGAGGCGGCGTCCCGGCGCCGCCATCGGCGGAAAGGCGAGCACGACGGCCGTCTCGGGAGGGACGACGAAGAGGCCGAGACCGCCCTGCAGAGTCACCGAGTAGAAATTCACGGCGAACTGGCCCAGGTCGATGATGGACGAGATGCCGGCCGTCCGCCAATTGACCAGCACTGCCTGGAGCATCCCCCATCCCGGTTGCGAACCGACCGCGAGGACGTAATCGCCCTCGGGGCCGATGGCGAGGCTCATGTCGGGATCCTTGCAGGCTGTAGGCGGTGCCGGTTCGCCGAAAGGGGCCGTCGAGGCTTGCCGACGTGCGGCAGGGCGATCAATCCGCGGCCGGCGTGAAGTCGGCCATCTGCCCCGCCAGCGCGCGCTGGAAGGCGGGCCGCGCCTCGCAGCGGGCCAGATAATCCCCAAGGCCGGTCTCGGCGACCAGCTCGGTATGGCGAAGGATCCTCAGCACCGTCGCCATCATCAGGTCGCCGGCGGTGAAGCGCGGCCCGTCCAGGAAGGGTCCCTCGCCCAGCGCCGCCGCCAGCTCGGCCAGCCGCTTCCGGACGGCGGCCTCGGCGTCCGGCCGCCTGAGCCTGGCCCACTCCTGGTCGGCGTGGAAGAGGTCGATCGCCGCGACAGTCTGGATCGGCGGCTCGACCGAGTTCAGCGCCGCGAACAGCCATTCGATCGCCCGGGCGCGAGCCGCCGGATCGCCCGGAAGCAGATTCTCGCTTCGCTCGGCGATCCGAAGAACGATCGCGCCCGATTCGAACAGCTTCAGCCCGTTCTCCTCATAAGCGGGTACCTGCCCGAAAGGCTGCCAGGCGCGATAGTCGGCGCCGTCCTTCTCGCCGTCGGCGAGCCGCTTCACCTCGTAGCGAAGCCCCGCTTCCTCGAGCGCCCAGCGGACCCTGAGGTCGCGGACCAGCCCCTGAGCGAAAGGCGGCACCCATTGGAACGCGGTTACCGTGATCATGACCCATCCTTCGCCTGCGAAAAACGGGGACAGTAACGAATTTCCCGGCCTTGCACCCACTTCATCGCGAAATTCGGTGTCTGACACCGATTTTTCGAAGCGCAACAATTTGGTTGCATGATCTCGCGGACCCGCATATTCGCGCAACCAGGAGGTTGCCTTTCATGACCGATCGAATCGAGAAGAGCATCGCCATCGCCGCGCCCGTCGAACGGGTCTGGCAAGCCCTGACCGACCATGAGGAGTTCGGAGCCTGGTTCCGGGTGAAGCTGGACGGCCCGTTCGCCCTCGGCGAGGTCTCGCGCGGCCGCATCACTCATTCCGGCTACGAGCATCTCAAATGGGAAGCCCGCGTGGTGGCGATGGACGCCCCGAGCCTCTTCGCTTTCACCTGGCATCCTTATGCGGTCGATCCCGACAGGGATTATTCGGCGGACCCGCAGACCCGGGTCGAGTTCCGGCTGGAGCCGGCCGGCGAAGGCACCCGCCTCACCGTCGTCGAGAGCGGCTTCGACTCCCTGCCGGCCGAGCGTCGCGACGAGGCGCTGAGGATGAACACAAGCGGTTGGGAGACCCAGGTGAAGAACGTCAAGGCCCATGCCGAGCGTTGAGGCGGCGGCGCCGCTCTTCGCGGCGCTCGCCGATCCGACCCGGCTGGCGCTTCTGAAGCGGCTCGCCGACGGGGAGCCCCGGCCGATCGTCGCGCTCACCGCGGGCAGCGCCCTCACCCGCCAGGCGGTCAGCAAGCATCTCGACGTGCTTCGCGGCGCCGGCCTCGTCGCCCGGCGCCCCGCCGGCCGGGAGACGCTGTACGCGCTTCGGCCGGAACGGCTCGCCGAGGCCCGGGCCTGGCTGGACGAGGTCGCGGCGCAGTGGGAAGCCGCGCTCGGCCGCCTCAAGGCGCATGTCGAAGGCTAGCAAATCCTCCCCCGCATTTGCGGGGGAGGAATTGGGGCTAGGCTTCGCTGCCTTCGCCGGGAACGACCTTCCCCTGCGCCTCCCAAACCCGTCTCAGATCCTTGCGGATCGAAGGGCCGGCAAGATGCGCGTCGACCGATTCGTGACGCTCGCCCTTCAGCGTCGCCACGATTTCGGGAAGATTGCCGCACTGGCCGGAGCGGGCGAGCTCGAAGGCGCGCTCGACGGTGGTGGGACGGTCGCGTTCGCCGGGATTCCCCATCTCAGCGCCTCCCCGCGTCGGTGTTGAGCCGGAGCCGCGCATAGCGATTGGCATTGCCGAGATGCCCTTCCCGCTCGCAGCCTTCGGCGGCGTGCGCGGCAAGCCAGCGCGCACCCGTCTCCAGCCGCTCGTAATAGCCGGGATCGACCGGCGGCGGCGGCGCGGCCGCCGCCGCCTTGATGCTGTAGCGGCCGGCAAGGTCGAGATGGACGAGCCGAGCCTCGGCGCTCACCGCGCGGCGGGCGTTCGCCGCCGAGATACGTTTTCGGCCGAGCCAATAAGTCTGTTCCATGAGATAAGCCTCCGCGCTGCAAGCGGGAGCTCTGAAGTCTCCCTGTCACGCGATGCTTGCGGGCACGATCAGGTGATGCTCGACGTCTAGCAGGTCGGCAGCGAAATAGCGAGGGCGGCGCTTACTGGCAGAGGCGCTTCCAGGCGATCTCCATGACCGTCCCGGCCTCGATCGCCAGCGGCTGCTGCCAGGCCGCCGTATAATCCTCATGCTGGGCGATCTTGCCCTCCGAATCATATTTGCGCGCCGCCGTCGGGGTGATGGTCCGGCCGGGGCAGTCCACCCTCAGCCGATAGGCGTCCAGGCTCGGAGCGGTCTCGCCCGGGTTGGACAGTCGGAACCAGCCTTCGCGCTTGTCGGCCGTCATGACCACGGAGGTGATGTCGATAGCGATGCGCTGGCCGGTGTCGGCGGCGCCGAGATCGACCCACCGCAGCGCCTGGGGCGGAGTCGCGCCGGGCTCGAGGCCCGGGGTCGAGCCCGGCGTCGGAGTGGCCGGGACCGGGCCCGGCGCCGGGGCGGCGGAAGCGGCCGCCGCCGCCGTGGCGCCGCAGGCTTCGAGGGTGGCCTTCACCTCCGGGCCGACCTCCGGATCCTGGACCAGGCCGGCGACATAGGCGAGGTCGCGCGGGTTCAGCGGATTGCCCGATTTGGGGACGAGCCGCCGGGCGATATCGGCAAGCTGGCGGAGCTGCCAGACGCTGAGATTCTTGGTCAGCCGCTCGCCGACGCAGCTGCTCTGCTCGGCGGTGATTCCGTAACGCGGCAGCTGCGGCGCGATCAGATTGTTCTTGGGCTTCCAATAATCGGCCGCATAGCCCGCGCAGCCCCCCAGCAAGCCAGGGGTCAGCAGGCACAGGGAAAGCAGGGCTGAACCGGATTTACGCACTTTACGCCCCTCCGCTGGCGGCTTCGAGGCGCGATAGCAGGGGCCGGGCGGCCGGTGAAGCCCGCCGCTCATACGCGTCGGCCGGACGAGCGCCGCTCGTCGCGGGCATAGACGTCGCGCTGAAGAGCCACTCCTCGGGCCGGATCGGGCAGAGCGGTCAGATAAATGATGTAGACCGGAACCGGCTCGGGCAAATCGACCCTTTGCTCCGGAGCCGGTCCGGACGGGCGCGGAGCGGGCCCTCCGAACAGGAAACGGGCGAGCCTGGGCGCGTCCTCGAGCCGGACGCAGCCCGAGCTGATGCGCCGGTCCATCCGGGCGAACAGGCTCTTGTCCGGGAAATCGTGGAGATAGATTCCGAGCCGGTTGGGAAGCATGAACTTCATCGCTCCCATCACATTGGCGCCGCCCGGCCGCTGGCGCATTCGAAGGCTGGTCCTGCCGCTCGCCACCGACTTCCAGTTCACCTGGGCGGCGGAGATGACGCGCGGGCGGTCGCTCCAGTCGGACAGCAATTCCATATTCTCGCGCCGAAGGATCCCGGGACCGGATTTGAGCACCCGTTTCGCGCGCTCGCGGGCGAGGTCCGGCGGGACGTTCCACCAGGGGTTGAGGGTCACGTAGCGGATATAGCCCGCCATCGTCGGGGTTTGCATGTCGCGCTTGCCGACGATCACCCGCATCGGCCCCTCGACCTTGTCGCCGTCGATCATCCATAGCCTCGCCGAGCCGGTGTCGACGATGACGTAGCGGCCGGGCAGAGCGGGGATGAGACGGGCGCGGTCGAGATTGGCCCGGATCGCTTTCTCCTCGGCCGCGGAAAGACGGGGCGAGGCCGCCCGGCGCCGGGCATAGCCGCGGCTGAGGGCCCGGTAGAGCGGGTTCATCGCCGTCGCCTCGGCGAGGTGGCGGCCGAGATCCGGCGCCGCGGCCGCCGCCGCGAGCAGGGCGCGCGCCTCGGGCGGCTCGGGCGCGAGCTCGGAATCCACCCAGGTGACTCCTTTCCCGCCGCTCGCGGGAAGGCGCAGGTCGCGGACGAAGCCGACATAGGCGCGCGACAGGAGCAGGTCGGCCCGGGCCCGGACGGCGGGGTCGCCCGATCGGGCGGCTTCGAGCGCGGCGGCGAGGTCCGCGGCGCCGTAGCGGGCAGGATCGAGCCCGTGGTCGGCGGCTCGGCCGATCTCACCGGCGAGCCGGAGCGCCTCCGGGCGCGGGCCTCGCCGGTCCACCCAGACAGGCCGGCTGCCCCGCTCGCGATAGAAGGCCGCGATGTCGGCGGAGACCCGGACGGGCTGGAGCGGGGCGGCGACTACCTTGGGAGCGGGAGGCGCCGCGGGGGCAACGGGCGCGGCCTGCTCGCAAGCGGCGAGCGGGAGCAGGAGGGCGCAGGCGAGGAGCGATCGCGGAAGCATCGACTCCGGCGATAGCATGGCCGTGGCCGGCCGCTAAGTCCCCGAGAATAAGGGGTTCCGCAATGGGACGGGCTTGCCTCCCCATGCGCAGCATGGGGAGGGGGACCACCGAAGGTGGTGGAGGGGTGACCTGGAGAAGGCTTGGGCCATGTCACCCCTCCACCACACTTCGTGTGGTCCCCCTCCCCATCTTGCGATGGGGAGGCAGATACTACTTCCCGGCGAGCGAGGTCCCGGCGCCGTTCGCGCCGAGCAGCTTCAGGGCGACCTGGAATTCCTTGGCGGCGGCGCGCTGGTTGTTGGCGCGGCACAGGGCCTCGCCGGTGCGAAGGCGGCGGGCGGCATTCTGGGCGACGCCCGGCTCGGCGCCGGCGAGGGCGGAGCGGATCTGCTGCGGAAGCGCCTCGCAGCGCGCGTCGGCGGCGGAAGCCGGGGCGGAGGTGAAAGCGACAGCGCCGGCGACGAGCAGGCCGGCGAGGGTGGCGATGACGTTACGCATGATGAATTCCTTCCCTGAATGTGGGACCGTTATGGGCGATCTGGATTTCTTTTATAATCCGCTATAATGTCGATGGGCCATGAAGCAGGAATACATAATCGCCCGCAACCAGCTCGACGGAGTCGAGGCTTTCCTGCGCGTCGCCGAGCGCCGCAGCTTCCGAGCCGCCGCCGACGATCTCGGCCTCTCGCCTTCCGCGATCAGCCAGACCATCCGGGCGCTCGAGGCACGGGTCGGCGTACCCTTGCTGACCCGCACCACCCGAAGCGTCGGTCTCACCGAGGCGGGCGAGCGCTTCCTCGAACATGCCCTGCCGGCCTTCACCGGGCTCACCGCCGCGTTCGAGGCGGCGCGAAGCTTCGGGGAGCGTCCCGCCGGCCTGCTTCGACTCAACGTTCCGCGCGCCGCCATCCCTTTCCTGATCGAGCCGGTGATGGAAGGCTTCACCGCCGCCTATCCGGACGTCGAGGTCGAGATCTGCGGCGAGGACGAATTGATCGACCTGGTCGAGCGCGGCTTCGACGCCGGCATCAGGATGGGCGACTATCTGGAGGCGGACATGATCGGGATCCGCCTGACGCCGCCCTTCCGGCTGGTGGTGGCCGGCTCGCCCGATTATTTCGCGAAGCACGGGCGGCCCGCGGTTCCCGCCGACCTTCGCGGGCATCGCTGCGTCCGCTCGCGGGCACCGAGCACGGGCGCGATCTACCGCTGGCATTTCGACGTCGCCGGCCAGCCGCTCGAAATCGCGGTCCAGGGCCCGCTGATCGTCAACGACCTCGACGTCGCCAAGGCCGCGGCGCTTCGCGGCGTGGGCCTGGCCTATCTCGCCGAGCCCCTGGTCGCGGAGCATCTCGCCGCCGGCCGGCTGGAGCTTGTGCTGGAGGAACAGGCCGCCTGGTCGCCGGGCGCCTATCTTTATTATCCCAGCCGCACCCAGATGCTGCCCAAGCTCAGGGCCTTCATCGACTTCATCCGCGAGCACCGCCCGCCCGAGCGCTTCCTCGACGCAAAAATCACCTGAAATCAACCGCTTATAATTCGGTGTCTGACACCGATTATTTGCGAAAACCCCGGTGGATCAACGACTTAAAATTTGGTGCCTGACACCGACTTTTGAGCGCGGAATCGATCGAGCCGGGGCGTTACTTCGGCAGTACCAGGCTCGCTCTGAGCCCGCCTTCCGGGCGGTTGGCTAGCTCCAGGCGGCCGCCGTGGGCGAGCGCCACGGCATTGGCGATGGCGAGGCCGAGGCCGGCACCCCCGCTTTCGCGGTTGCGCGAGGATTCGAGTCGGCGGAATGGGTCGAGCACTTCCTCGAGCCGGTCGGCGGGGATTCCCGGGCCTTCGTCCTCGACCCTTATCTCGATCGCGCCCGGCCGTTCCTCGACCGTCACCGTCGCTCCGCCGCCATAGGCGATCGCATTGTCCATCAGGTTGCGCAGCGCCCGGCGAAGCAAATTGGGCTGCACGGCGAGCACGGCGCGGGGCGAGGCCGCGAAGACCGCCGGCCGCCCCATTTCCCGATATTCCTCCACCACCGCGTCGGCGAGCGCGGCGAGGTCGACCGGCCGAACCGGCTCCCGGGCCCGCCCGGTCCGAGCGAGGGTGAGTATGTCCTCCAGGGTCGCCCCCATCTCCTCGACGGTCGCGACCAGCCGTTCGCGCTCGTCCTCGGGCCCCATATTCTCGGCCCGGATCCGGAGCGAGGCGAGCGGGGTGCGCAGATCGTGGCCGATCGCTCCCAGCATCCGGTCCTTCTCGTCGAGCAAGGCGAGGGTTCGGCGGTTCATCGCGTTGAACGCCTCGACCGCCCGGCGAAGGTCGGAAGGGCCGCTCGGAACGACCGGCTCGGCCGGGGCGTGGCCCTTGAAGCCCTCGGCGGCCCGGGTGAGGTCGCGAAGCGGCCGGGCCAGCCGCCGGGCGATCCACCAGGCCGCTCCGAAGACGAGGAAGAACAGCATCGCCGTCGCCAGCACGAGGCGGTGGATCAGCCAGCGGTCGGCGCGCGGCGCGTCGAAACGGGCGTCGAGCCAGCTGCCGTCGTCGAGCTGGGCGGCGAGGAGAAGGATCCTTCGCGCCTGGTGATGGCCGTGACCCGGGGGCCCGTGAACCCTGCCGACGCCCATCGGCGAGGCGCCCCGCACCGCCCGGACCGGCACTCGCGCCTCGCGCAACGAAGCGGCGAGGCGCTCCTCGATCTCGGAGTCCCGCTCGATCCGCTCGCGGTCGATCGCGCTTTGCGGCGCCAGCCGATAGGCGGCGGCGGGGCCGGCCGGGTGGGCCGACAGAAGCAGCCGGCGTCCCGCCGGCGCCGTCGCGGCGATGACCGCGGCCGCCTGCGTGAAACGGCCGATCGCGGGCCCTTCGTTGCGGGCCAGGCTCAATTTCTGCTGCTCGTTGAGGAGGAAGGCGAAATTGACCGCCTGGGCGGCGAGCAGGGCCGCTCCGATCAGAAGCAACATCTGGCCGAGCAGGCTCGAGGGAAGCAGCCGTCTCACGGCCGGCGGACGTCGGCGGCAAGCATGTAGCCGCCGCCGCGGACCGTCTTGAGCAGGGTAGGATTGCGCGGATCGGCCTCGATCTTGCGCCTCAGGCGGCTGACCATGTTGTCGACGCTGCGCTCGAAGGCGGCGAGCTCGCGGCCCTCGGCGAGATCGAGCAGCTGGTCGCGGGTCAGGACCCGGCGGGCATGAGTGACCAGGGCGAGGAGCAGATTATATTCGCCGGTCGAGAGCGGCACCGCGACGCCCTCGGAATCGATCAGCTCGCGCTCGCCGGTGCGAAGCACCCAGGGCCCGAAGGCATAGGCCTCGGCGTCGGCGGCGCGAAGCCGGGACGGCCGCTCGCCGGCGCGGCGGAGCACCGACTTGATCCGGGCGAGCAGCTCGCGCGGGCTGAACGGCTTGGTGACGTAATCGTCGGCGCCGATTTCCAGGCCGACGATCCGGTCGGTTTCCTCCGCCCGGGCGGTCAGCAGGATGACGGGAATTCCGCTGGTCGCCCGGATCTGGGCGCACAAAGCGAGGCCGTCCTCGCCCGGCATCATGATGTCGAGCAGGATGAGATCGACGGCATAAGCGGAAAGCGCTTGGCGCGCCTCCGCGACGTCCTTGGCCTTCGAGACTCGAACGCCGTTGCGCGCCAGATATTGGGCGAGCGGATCCCGGATCGACCGTTCGTCGTCGACGAGCAGGATATGAGGCTCTCCGGAGCTCGCCATCGCGTCACATTAAGGGCAGGCAGCGGGGACAGTCACTAGCGACTGTCCCCTTGTCCCGCTCAACGGCCGCCGCGATGCGCCTCGTGCGCCGCGCGCATCTCGGCCTCGGTGATCGAGCCGTCGCGATTGGAATCGATCTTGGCGAAATGGGCTTCGATCCCGCTCTGCGTCTCGGCGAGGGTGAGGGCGCCGTCGCCGTCGGCGTCCAGATGCATCGGGCCGCCGGGCTTGCCGCCCCCTTTGCCGCCGGGCCCGCCATGGCCGCCCTTATGTTCGCCGCCGCGATGATGGTCGCCCATCTTGCCGTGATAGGCCATTATCTCCTCGTGGGTGGCGCGGCCGTCCTTGTTCGAATCGGCGCCGGCGAACATCCTGGCGGCACCCGTCCGCGCCTCGGCGAGACTGATCGCCCCGTTCGAGTCCGCGTCGAACTTCGCCATCGGGCCGCGCAGCCCGCCGCTCTGCGCATAGAGGGTCGCGCCTCCGGCCGTGAGCGCGACCGCTCCGGCGGCGGCGGCGAGGCCGATCTTCAACTTGCTCGTCATCTCAAATCTCCTTGTCCCGCGCCGCTAGAGCCGCATGCGCTAAATCCGCATCACCCGTCATGCCGGGCTTGACCCGGTATCCACCTTCTTCTTGCAGCGACGGCCAGTAGAAGATGGATCCCGGATCAAGTCCGGGATGACGATTAGGTTAGCGCACGATGCTCTAGGCGCCGAGCCCCAGATGGCGCGGTAATGTCGCGAGCCTATCCCGCGCGCCCGGCAAAATTGTCGCAAAATGTATCAGACCCCGAGTGGGGACAGTCACTTGGGACAGTCACTGGTGACTGTCCCCTTCGCGCAGCGCCGCGACGCAGGCGGCGAGGTCGGCCTGGCGGAAGGGCTTGGTGAGGCGCGGCAGGTCGGCGGGCAGGCCCTCGAGCTCGGCATAGCCGGAGACGATGAGGACGGGCAGGCCCGGCCGCTCGGCGGCGAGGATCAAGGCGAGGTCGGTGCCCGAGAGGCCGGGCATGAGATGGTCGGTGATGACGAGGTCCGGGACCCGCATGTCGAGCAGCGCCAGGGCGTCGGCGCCCGAATCCGCCTCCACCACGTCATAGCCCATCTCGGTGAGCATGTCGGCGGTGCTGGCCCGGACGAGCGGCTCGTCGTCGACCAGCAGGACGGTGCCGGCCCTCGACCCGGGCGCCGCTTCGGCTTCGCGGCGGGTGGCGGCGACGGCCGGGACGGACTCGGAGACCGGAAGCCACAAAGCGGCGACCGTCCCCTCCCCCTCCCGGCTGTCGAGCGTCAGGGCGCCGCCCAATTGCGCGGCGAGGCCGTGAACCATCGACAGGCCCAGGCCGGTGCCGCGGCCGACCCCCTTGGTCGAGAAGAAAGGCTCGACCGCCCGGGCGAGCGTCGCCTCGTCCATTCCGATCCCGGTATCGGCCACGGTCAGCCGGACGTAGCGGCCGGGAGCCAGGCCGGCGACCTGCCCCTCCGCCAGGGTCTCGGCCGTCCCGCCGATGGTGACGGTTCCGCCGCCGGGCATCGCGTCGCGCGCGTTCACGGCGAGGTTGAGGATCGCCATTTCGAGCTGGTTGGCGTCGGCGCGGGCATAAGGCAGCGGCGCCTCCAGCCGGGTCTCGATCCGGATCTGCGGCCCCGACGTGCTCGCGACCAGCTCCACCATCCCGCGCACCAGCTCGGACAGGTCGACCGGCCCAGGCTGGAGCGGCTGCCGGCGGGCGAAGGCGAGCAGGCGCTGGACCAGGACCTTGGCGCGCTCGGCCGACTGAAGCGCGCCTTCGACCAGCCTCTGCTCGCGCTCGCCGCCCAGCCCCTTGCGGTGGAGCAGGTCGAGGCTGCCGAGGATCGGAGTCAGCAGATTGTTGAAATCGTGGGCGACCCCGCCGGTGAGCTGGCCCATCGCCTCCATCTTCTGCGCCTGGCGAAGCGCCTCCTGGGCCAGAGCGAGCTCCTCGGCGCGCTGGGCGACGCGCTGCTCGAGAGTCTCGTTCAGGTCGCGGAGCATCTCTTCCGCCTGTTTCTGGTCGGTGACGTCGATCATGATCCCGTCCCAGACCGTGGAGCCGTCCGGTGCCGGGCGCGGAGCGGAGATGATCCGGGCCCAGCGCGGGACGCCGTCGGCGCGCTGGAACCGGCACTGGACGTCGAACGGGCGGTTCTCGGCCAAGGCGGCCTCCTCCGCCGCGGCGAGGCGCTCGGCATGCTCTCCCTCGATCATCGAATAGGCGACCATCGCGTCGGCCAGGATCGCCTCGGCCGGATAGCCGGTCAGCTTCTCGCAGCTTTGCGACACGAACAGGAAGCGCCGCTCGCTGCCGTCCCGGCCGGTCGAGACCTGGTAGACCATCCCGCCCGGCAGATTGTCGGTGAGGGCGCGCAGGCGCGCCTCGTTCTCGCGCACCTCCGCCTCGGCCGTACGCCTCTCGGTGACGTCGATGGTGACCGCGAGGATGCCGTAGGGCTCGCCCGAGGGGCGGCGGATAACCGAAACCGAATTGTTGACCCAGACGATCGATCCATCGGGGCGAACGTAGCGCTTCTCGTGCGCGAAGGGCGTTCCGTCGGCGACGGCGCGCTCGAACTTGACGATGTTGGCCGGGAGGTCGTCCGGATGGGTGATCTCCTGCATCTTGAGCTTCAGCAGCTCTTGGCGCGAACGGCCGGCAATCTCGCAGAAGCGGTCGTTGACGAGGGTGAAACGGCCTTCGAGGTCGACCTGGGCGAAGCCGGCCGTGGCCTGGTCGATAAAGGCCGAAAGCTGGCCCTCGCGCTCCTTGAGCGCCTCCTCGGCGGCCTTCCGGTCGCTGATGTCGAAGACGACCCCGTACCAGCGGATCGCGCCCGTTGAGGGATCGCGTATCGGTTCGCCGCGGCGCGCCAGCCAGCGGGTCTCGCCGGTGTCGGGCCGGATGATCCGATATTCGATCGGGTCGAACGCGGTCTCGGCACGGTCGTCATGGGCGGCTTCGACCCGGTCGTGATCGTCGGGGTGGATGAGCGCCATGAAGGTGCCGATCGGCGCCTCCTCGACCACCTCGACCCCCCAGATTCGGCAAAATTCCGGGGAGACGAGCATCCGCTCGCCGTCGGGAATATATTCGAACGTTCCGACTCCGCCCGCGGCCTGGGCGACTCGAAGCCGCTCCTCGCTCGCCCGGAGCGCCTGTGCCGTCCTTTCGGACCCGTCGCCTTCGACTTCCGGCTGCGACAAAGCCCCACGCCCTTCCTCGCCCCGCGACCGCCGACGGGAGAGCGGCCGCTAACACAGGCGCGAGCGTGAGTTCAATTGCTTCGCAAGCGGTTAGGCCATAGTCCAGGGCCGGTTTGCTTCAAGGCTTCACCCGTCATTGCGAGCGAAGCGAAGCCATCCGGATCGGCCTCCGAGGCCCGCTGGATTGCTTCGTCGCTTCGCTTCTCGCAATGACGGACTGACTGACGACGATCGCGCTATCGTTGCGCAGGACGGGGGGTACGGGTCGAATGCTCAAGCGCAGGACATTGGCGGCCTTCGCCGGCCCCGGCCTGCCGATCGGCGCGGTCGGGCTGCCGATGATCGTCTACCTGCCGCCTTATTATGCCGGAACCCTGGGGCTCGACCTCGCGGTCGTCGGACTGGTCTTTTTCCTCGTGCGCGCCATCGACCTGCCGCTCGATCCCCTGCTCGGCCACTGGATGGACCGGACCCGGAGCCGCCTGGGCCGCTACCGGCCCTGGCTGGTGGCCGGCGGTCTCACCCTGGCCGCCGGCGTGTGGCTCGTCTTCATGGCGGAACCGGGGCTGAGCGGGCTCGCGGCCTTCGCCTTCCTGATGGTGCTCTATCTGGGCTATTCGCTGACCGCGGTGTCGCAGCTCGGCTGGGGCGCGACATTGTCGGACGATTATCACGACCGCTCGCGGATCTTCTCCTGGTGGATGGCGGCCCAGGTGCTCGGAATGATCCTCGTCCTTCTGCTTCCGCCCCTGGTCGGCGGCGGAACGCCCGAAGGCGGAATCCACGCCATGGGCTGGTTCGTGATCGCGACGGCGCCGCTCACCGTGATCCTGATGGCGGCCGCGGTGGCGGAGCGCGACCGGGCCGGCGAACGGCCCCATGCGAGCTGGGCGGAGATCAGGGCGCTGGCCCGCAACCCGCTCCTCCTGCGCCTCATCGTGCTCGACATATTGACCAGCGTCGCTCCGGGCATAACCGGGGCGATGTTCCTCTTCTATTTCGAGCACCGGCTGGGCTTCGACGCGCGCGAGGCGAGCCTGCTCCTGCTCGTCTATTTCGTCGCCGGATTCGCGGCCGCGCCCTTGTGGATCGCGCTGGCCCGAAGGATCGGCAAGCACCGCGCCCTGGCGGCGGCGGCGCTCGGCTACGCCCTGTTCCAGCTCGGGCTCAGCCTGCTCCCGCCGTCGCTCGGGATGGCCGGAGCGATCCCGGCCATGGCGATCGTCGGCCTGCCCTATATCGCCGCCCCGTCCCTGCTCAGAGCGATGCTGAACGACGCCGCCGACGTCGATCGGCTCGAGACCGGGCTCGACCGCAACGCCTTGCTCCAGGCCCTGCTCACCAGCACCCAGAAGATCAGCTACGCCATGCCGGTCGCGATCATCTATCCGATCCTCGGCTGGATCGGCTTCAACCCGAAGCCCGGCGATCACAATAGCGACGGCGCGATCCTCGGGATGACCCTGTTGTTCGTGCTCGCGCCGATCGCCCTGATGCTCGCCGCCGCCTGGGTCGCCTCCCGCTGGCCGCTCGATCGGGCGGCGCATTCGAAGGTGCAGGAAGCGCTCGCGGCGCGGGGGGCTTAATTCCTCCCGGCATTTGCCGGGGAGGGGGACCGCGCGAAGCGCGGTGGAGGGGCTCTTTACCAACTCTGGAAGACCCCCCACCATGCTTCGCATGGTCCCCCCTCCCCCGGAAATCCGGGGGAGGAATTCAGCTAAAGCGTCGCGTGAACCGTCGCGACCGCCTTCACCACCGCGGCGACGCGCACCGCGGCCTGGATCGTCTCGGCCTTGACCTTGTGCTGCTGGAGGACCCGCTCGTGGCTGTCGATGCACATGCCGCAGCCGTTCATCGCGCTGACGGCGAGGCTGAACAGCTCGAAATCCTCCTTCTCGATTCCGGGGGCGCCGATCACGTTCATCCTGAGGCGTGCCGGAAGGGTGCCATATTCGGGGTTCGAGGCGAGGTGGACGAAACGGTAATAGACGTTGTTCATCGCCATCACCGCGGCCGCGGCGCGGGCGGCGTTGGCCGCCTCCCCGCTCAATTTGCCCTCCGCTTCCGTCTCGGCCGCGGCGACGATGGGCTTGTAGCCGGTGCCGTGGGCGCAGGCGAGCAGAAGCCCGTATTTGCGCTGGTCGCCGAGCGTCTGGTCGTTGAGCAGGGAGGAAAGGTTGAGCCTGAGGTCCTTCGCATAATCGGGAAGGCTGTCGGCGAATTGTTTGAGGGACATGATGTGCCTTTCTTGCTCCTCCCCGTTCCGGGGAGGAACTAAAATAAGGGGCGCGGGAACCGCAGCTCCCGCGCCCCCCGTCGCGAGGTCTGCTGCCTTGCGGCACAGGGGGGCTAAGCCGCCGGGCGCAGAACCTCCTCGCCTTCCTGCCAGTTGCAGGGGCAGAGCTCGTCGGTCTGAAGCGCGTCGAGGATCCGCAGGCTCTCCTGCGGGTTGCGGCCGACGTTGAGGCCGTTCACCGTGACGTGCTGGATGACGTTGTCGGGATCGATGATGAAGGTGGCGCGATAGGCGACTCCGGCGTCCGGAGCGATGATTCCGAGCGCTTCCGCCAACTCCTTCTTATTGTCCGCGATCCAGGGGAAGTCGCAGGCGGCGAGCCGCTCATCCGACTTGCGCCAGGCATGGTGGACGAAATCGCTGTCGGTCGAGGCGCCGATGAGCACCGCGTCGCGATCCGCGAAATCCTGGGCGAGCTCGCCATAGCCGATAATCTCGGTCGGGCAGACGAAGGTGAAGTCCTTGGGCCAGTAGAAGAGCACCTTCCACTTGCCGGCGGTTTCGCCGAGGTCGAGCGTCTCGCCCGCGGGAAGGGCGTCGCCCTGCTGGACGGGAACGGTGAGGGAGGGGATCTTGTCGCCGACGGTGAGCATGACTGCTTCTATTCTCCTGAATTTCTCGCTGGGTGCACCGCTTGTGCAGTGCAGCATGTAGGAAGCTGGCTTTGATCGTTCAAGGCAATTAGAACGATCAAATTGATCGGGAAAAACGATGACCGTCTATCTCCCCACCTTGAAGCAGCTTCAATATCTGGTGACGCTCCAGGACACCGGCCATTTCGGCAAGGCGGCGGAGAGCTGCTTCGTCACCCAATCGACGCTGTCGGCGAGCCTTCGCGAGCTCGAATCGCTGATCGGGGTCACCCTGGTCGAGCGCAACCGGCGGGTCGTCGGCTTCACCCCGCTCGGCGTCCGGATCGCGGAGAAGGCGCGGCGCGTGCTTCGCGAGGCGGAGGAGCTGGCCGACATGGCTCGCGCCGCCGGCCAGCCGCTGACCGGGGACCTCAGGATGGGCGTCATTCCCACCATCGCCCCCTTCCTCCTTCCGACCATGCTGCCGGTGCTCCGCCGCGAATGGCCCAAGCTCAGGCTCTACCTTCGCGAGGAGACCAGCCAGTCCGCCTGCGAGGCGCTCCAGCGGGGCCAGCTCGACTGCGTCCTGCTCGCACTGCCCTACGCCTGCGGGGACGTCGCCTCGGCCGCCCTGTTCGACGACCCGCTCTTCGTCGCCTTCCCGCGCGGCGAAGCGCCGGACGGAGCCGAGGTCGAAGTGGGGGCGATCGACGAGAACCGGCTGCTGCTTCTCGAGGACGGCCACTGCCTCAAGGACCATGCGCTTTCGGCCTGCAACCGGCCCGATCTGCGCGCTCATGCGGCGATGATGGGAACCTCGCTCCACACCCTGGTGCAGATGGTCGACAACGGCCTCGGAGTGACCTTCATCCCCTCCATGGCCATCGAGGCGGGGATATTGGAGGGCACCCGGGTCGACGCCAGGCCGCTCCGCTCCGATCACGGCTATCGCCGGATCGCCCTGATCTGGCGGCGATCGAGCCCGCGCGAAAGCGAGTTCCAGCTGCTCGCCGCCGCGCTCGGCCGGATCATCGGCAAGCTCAATCCAGGCCGAGCAACCAGCGGTCCAGAGGCACCGCCCTTATCCTGACTCCGAGCAGGGTGCGGTTGAGCTGGCTTCGGTGCCGCATGATCCAGCCCAGGCAGGCGAACTCGCTGTCGAACGTCTCGAACGCGTCGCGGGTCGGGCGGAGCGTGCTTCGATCGACCAGGAACCTCGCGCCCCTGCGGCACCCGGGCGAAGCGGCCCAGTTGCGCTGCGGGGCGACGACCGCCGGCACCCAATAGGTCCGGGCGGGATCGAGGCCATCGACTTCGCACCGCTGCATCGCGTCTCCTCCTCTCGATCTCCTCTCCCGTCCTTACGGGAGAGGAGGGGCCCGCCGCGGAGCGGTGGGAGGTGAGGGTCTGTGGTACTGAGTCAGCAAGACCCTCACCTCCCAGGCCTTTGGCCTGGGCCCCTCCTCTCCCGCGAAAAGCGGGAGAGGAACCTGGGCCCGCGCTCCAATCAACCGCCGGCCGGCTCGGCGATGCCGATGGGCTCGACGCTGTCGGGATTCTGCGGCAGGTCGAAGCGGTCGGCGTTCATCACCTTGGTCCAGGCACTGACGAAATCGCGGACGAACTTCTCCTCATGCCCCTTCTCGGCATAGACCTCGGCGACGGCGCGCAGCTGGCTGTTGGCGCCGAAGATGAGGTCGGTTCGGGTCGCCCGCCACTTCTCATGCTGGCCGCCGCGGTCGTAGCCGATGAACTCCTCGTCGCCGCTCTCGTCGACCACCTTCCAGAAAGTGTCGTTGTCGAGCAAATTGACGAAGAAGTCGTTGGTGAGCTGGCCCTTGCGGTCGGTGAAGACGCCTTCCGGCCGGTCCTGGTAATTGGCGCCGAGCACACGCAGGCCGCCGAGCAGCACCGTCATCTCGGGCACCGAAAGGCCGAGCAGCGAGGAACGATCGAGCAGAAGCTCCTCGGTCTTCACGCTGTGCTTGGTCTTGAGGTAGTTGCGGAAGCCGTCGGCGACCGGCTCCATCACCGCGAAGCTTTCGGCGTCGGTCCAGTCCTGGGTCGCGTCGCCCCGTCCGCCGCTGAACGGGATCTCGACGTCGAAGCCGGCGTCCCTCGCCGCCTTCTCGACCGCGGCGGTGCCCGCCAGCACGATCGCGTCCGCCATCGACAGTCCGCCGCGCAGCTCCTCGATCCGGGCGAGGACCCGGCCCAGCGCCTCCGGCTCGTTGACCGCCCAGCCGCGCTGCGGCTCGAGCCGAAGGCGAGCGCCGTTGGCGCCGCCGCGATGATCGGACCGCCGATAGGTGGATGCCGACGCCCAGGCGGTCTTCACCAGCTCGCCGACGCTGAAGCCGGAGCTGAGGATCCTGTCCCTGAAGCCGGCGATATCGGAATCCGAGGGCGCCGTTCCGGCCGGAACCGGATCCTGCCAGATCAGATCCTCCTCGGGCACTTCCGGGCCGAGGTAGCGGACCTTGGGACCCATGTCGCGATGGGTGAGCTTGAACCAGGCGCGGGCGAAGGCGTCCTTGAACGCCTCATGGTCGTTCCGGAACTTCTCCGATATCGCTCGGAATTCCGGGTCCTCCCTCAACGCCATGTCCGCCGTGGTCATCATCGTCGGAACGCGCCTGGACGGGTCGTGCGCCGCCGGCGCCATGTCCTCTTCGCGCTGGTTGATCGGCTGCCATTGCTGGGCGCCGGCCGGGCTCCTCACCAGCTCATATTCATAGTCGAGCAGGAGACGGAAGTAATTCTCCGACCATTCGGTCGGCGTGTTCACCCAGCTGCCCTCGATTCCGCTGGTGATCGTATGCTCCCCGAAGCCGCTCTCGTGGGCGCTCGCCCAGCCCAGGCCCTGGAGCGCGATGTCGGCCGCCTCGGGCGCGGCATCGACCAGGCTCGGATCGCCCGCGCCGTGCGCCTTGCCGAAGGTATGGCCGCCGGCGGTCAGGGCGACCGTCTCCTCGTGGTTCATCGCCATCCGCTCGAACGTCACCTTGATGTCGCGCGCCGACTGAAGCGGATCGGGGACTCCGCCCGGCCCTTCGGGATTGACGTAGATGAGACCCATCTGGATCGCCGCCAGCGGATGCTCGAGCTCGAGCTGCTCCTCGGGAAGGATCCGGGTCTTGTTGTCCGGATGTCCGACGAATTGCTCCTCGGACCCCCAATAGATGTCGCGCTCGGCCTCGAACACGTCCCGGCGCCCGCCGCCGAAGCCGAAGACGGGACCGCCCATCGATTCGATCGCGACATTGCCGGCGAGGATGAAGAGATCGGCCCAGCTGATGCTCTTCCCGTATTTGCGCTTGATCGGCCAGAGCAGGCGCCGGGCCTTGTCGAGATTGCCATTGTCCGGCCAGCTGTTGAGCGGGGCGAAGCGCTGCTGCCCGCTGTTGGCGCCGCCGCGGCCGTCGGCCGTGCGATAGGTGCCGGCGGCGTGCCAGGCCATCCGGATCATCAGCCCGCCGTAATTGCCGTAATCCGCCGGCCACCAGGGCTTGCTGTCGGTCATCATCGCCGTGAGGTCGGCCTTGAGCGCCCGGTAATCGAGCGCCTTGAAGGCTTCGGCATAATCGAAATCGTCGCCCATCGGGTCGGGCGAAAGGCCGCCCTGGTTGAGGATCTCGAGCGGCAGCGCCTCCGGCCACCAGTCGCGGTTGGTGCGGCCGAGCAGCGAGCGGACGCTTGTCGGCCGCTCCACCGGGCAACCGCCCATTTCACCAGTCTTTGCGTCCATGTCTCGACTCTCCTTGGTTTTGCCCGGCACGCTAGGCGCTGGGCGTGATCGGAGGAAGCGAGGAAAAACGCTCAGTTTGAGCGGGAAAATCGATCACGGGCAACGGACCACGGTCCAGAGCACTCCGGCTCGTCCAATTCGGACTAGATTGGGTTTGTCTTGCAGGTTTCCCCATGACCTATTCGTCTTCCTTCGACTCGAAAATGGAGGCGGGGATGAGGCAGACGTATCAGTGGGCGCTGCTAGCAGCAGGCGCGGCGGTCGTGGCGGCTTCGGCGACAATGGCGGCCGAGACGATCGTCTACACCTACGATGCGAAGGGCCGGCTGACGAAGGTCGAGCGCAGCGGCACCGTCAACAACAACGTCACCGCCACTTACAGCCACGATAAGGCGGACAACCGGACCAACGTGACGGTCACCGGCTCCCCCAACCCGCCGCCGCCCTGAGGATTTCTGTCCAAAGCAAGGCTTTGGACCGGGCTTGAACCTGCGGCCTTTAAGTGCCCGTGCCGATTTCCTGGAGAGACCCGATGAAGACGACTTCCTCGCGGGCGCGGACGCTTGCGTGCGCTCTTCTTGCCGGCACCTTCTACAGCGCAGTCGCCGCCGCGCCGGCCGCGGCGCAGAGCGCGCCCACCTTCCGGACCCTCGACCCCAACGGAGTCGACCTCGTGAAGGGCGATTTCCTGACCAGCTTCCCCGAAGGCTCGATCGGTTCGGGCGAGGCCGAGCTGGTCCTGCTCCGGATGGTCGGCGCCATCGGGGGCAACGGGACGCTGGGCACCAGCCAGTGGGACCGGATGATCTTCAATATCACCTCATCGGGCACCTATGTCGATTTCGGCTCGCGCGTCGACAAATTCCCCGGCGCCGAGAGCCGCGGATCGAGCCTGGCGGGAAGCGACGACAGCTATTTCTACCGCTCCGCCGACGGTACCGTGATCGCCTTCGGCAATCCGACCTCGGGTTTCGACGCCAATTATTGCGACGGAACGACCAAGCCCTCGTGCATCCTGCTGCCGATGTCGATCACCTCGCCCGACGGCAAGGTCGTCACGATCAACTACGAATTCTACACCAAGTGCATCCAGCCGCCGCCGCCGAGCGATCCGGAACAGGAGCCGGAGCCGCCCAATTGCAGCAACACGCCGCGCATCGCCTCGGTCTCCAACAGCTTCGGCTACGAGATCCGCTTCAGCTACGTGTCCGGAACCACCGGCTCGACGAGCACTCCGCCGGCGACCTTCCACCAGCGCAACGGCGCCAGCTTCTACAACGTCAACGCGAGCAGCTCGCCGCTGGCCGCCGTCAGCTATTCCTATCCGTCGACCGGGGGGACCGACATCACCGATACGGGCGGGCGGGTTTGGCGGGTGACGAGCAATCCGGCCAACCACGCCATCCGCCGGCCCGGCGCCACTTCGATCACGACGAGCGCAAGCTTGAGCGGCGGAATCGTGAGTTCGGTGACCCACGAGGGGGTGACGACGAACTATTCGCGCAGCGTCTCGGGCAATATCGTGACGATGACCGTGACCAACGCGCTCAGCCAGGTCTCGACCGTCATCTCGAACCTGACCACCGGCCGGCCGGCCACGGTGACCGATCCACTCAACCGCACGACCGCCTTCCAATATGACGGCGACGACCGGCTCAAGCGGGTGATTGCGCCGGAAGGCAATTATGTCGAGCACACGTACGACGCTCGAGGCAACGTCATCCAGACGGTGGCGGTGCCGAAGGGCGGCACCGGGCCGACGATCGTCACCTCGGCGAGCTACGATACGACCTGCTCGAACCCGGTCAAGTGCAACCGGCCCAACTCGACGACCGACGCGCGCGGCAACGTCACCGTCTATGAGTATGATCCGACCCATGGCGGAGTGACCAAGGTCACTTCGCCGGCACCGACCACCACCGCCGTCCAGCCGGAGACCCGCTACGGCTACACGCTCACCAACGGCGAATATCGGCTGACCGATGTCTCGCAATGCCAGACGACGGCCTCCTGCGCCGGCACTGCCGACGAGGTGAAGACGGTCCTCGCCTATGACCCAAACGGCAACCTCTACTGGACCGCCACCGGCAATGGCAGCGCCACCCTCGTCGCCGCTACGACGATGACCTTCGATCCGATCGGCAATCTGCTCACCGTCGACGGCCCGCTGCCGGGCACTGCGGACACCGGCCGCATCCGCTACAACACGGCGCGGCAGGTACTCGGGACCGTCTCGCCGGACCCGGACGGCGGCGGCGTCCTCAAGCATCGCGCCGTGCGCAACACCTACGACAGCTCGACCGGGCTCCTGATCAAGGTGGAGCAGGGCAACGTGACCAGCCAGTCCAACTCCGACTGGGCCGGTTTCAGCCCCGCCCAGTCCGTCGAGACGAGCTACGATGCCAATGCGCGGCCGGTGTTCGGCAAGCTGGTATCCGGCTCCACCGCCTACGCGCTGACCCAGACGACATACGACCAGCTGGGAAGGGTCGAATGCGTCGCTCAAAGGATGGACATGGCCGACTTCGCCTCGCCCTTCCCCGACGCCTGCACCCTAACCACACCGGCCGGCAGCGAGGGCCCCGACCGCATCGTCAAGACCTTCTACGATACGGCCGGCCGGGTCACCGAGGTCAAGACCGCGCTCGGCACCGCCGACGAGGCGAGCGAAATTCGCAAATCCTACACCGCCAACGGGCAGGTGGAATGGGTGATGGACGGCGAGGGCAACAAGACGACCTACGAATATGACGGCCACGACCGGCTGGTGAAGACCTATTTCCCGATGCCCACCCCCAGGGGCGCGGGCATCAGCAACGGCGCCGACTATGAGCAGCTGGCCTATGAAAGCCTGACGGGCGGCACCCACACCTCTCCCCTGGTGGTCGCCTTCCGCAACCGCGCCAACCAGTCGATCGGCTTTAGCTACGACGCGCTCGGGCGGCAGATAGTGAAGGACCTGCCCGGCGCCGAGCCCGACGTCAGCTACGGCTACGACCTGCTCGGGCGGCTGACCTCGGCCAGCCAGACCGGCCATGCGCTTGGCTTCACCTGGGACGCCCTGGGCCGCAACCTCGACCAGACCGGTCCGCTCGGCACCGTTTCCAGCGAATGGGACCTTGCCGGCCGCCGCACCAGGCTGAGCTGGCCGGACGCCTTCTTCGTCACCTACGATCATCTCGTCACCGGCGAGACGACCGCGATCCGCGAGAACGGCGCCGCTTCGGGGATCGGCGTGATCGGCACCCTCGCCTATGACGATCTCGGTCGGCGGACGAGCCTGACCCTCGGCAACGGCGTCGCTACCCATTATGATTACGACCCGGTTTCCAGGCTCAATGCGCTGAAGCTGGAGTTCGCCGGCAGCGCCAACGATCTGACCTCGAGCTTCACCTACAATCCGGCGGGCCAGATCGCGAGCAACATCCGATCCAACGACGCTTATGCCTGGACCGGCAACGGCTCTGGGACGACGTCCACGACCGCCAACGGGCTCAACCAGATCCAAAGCTGGGTGACCAGCCTCGTCCACGACGCGAAGGGCAATATCGTCACCGACGGCTCCTACAGCTACGGCTATTCGTCGGAGAATCTGCTGACCTCGCTGACCAACCCGTCCGGCACGGTCCAGGCCTGGTCCACTTACGCCTACGACCCGCTGAGCCGGCTCGCGATCATCGACTCGAGCAACCCGGCGCTCGACGTCCGGTTCGGCTATGACGGCGAGGAGATGGTCTACGAGGCGTTGAGCGGCGGCCGCACGCGGCGTTACGTCTACGGCCCGGGCATCGACGAGCCGCTGGTTGGCTACCTGGTCACGAGCGCCGGCACCTCGCGCCTGTGGTACCAGTCCGACGAGCGCGGCTCGATCGCCCGGCTCAGCAACGACAGCGGAACGCCCGGCGGCATCGGCAAGTATGACGAATATGGCGTCGGCGGCACCAGCCGCTTCCGCTACGCCGGCCACTACTGGCTCGGTGACGCCAACCTCCTCTACTCCCGGGCTCGAATCTACGACCCGAGGCTGGGGCGGTTCCTACAGCCCGATCCGATCGGGTACGGGGGAGGGATGAACATGTACGCCTATGTGAAAGGCGATCCGGTGAACTTCACCGATCCGACCGGTACAAAGGGGCAATGCTTCCAAGTCCCAGGAAGCAGACTTTGGCGATGTGGATCCTCGAGCCAGCAAAAAGCCGACGACGCAGGAACCGGGGGGGTCGGAGGAAGCGAGACCGGGAGCTCGAAAGGCGCTGGTTCGGACCCCTTGCTTGGGCCGAAAATCAATACGGTGGAAACCGACATGGGCGACGCAATAGTCACCGGCACCAGATATGCAGCGCTTCAAGTTAATCCAATTCACGATTACGGTCGAGTAGTTGAGCAGAAATGGAATGAAATACACATTCGTAGCAAATCGAATAAGCGGCCAAAGGGGTCGGATATGTGCGGAGCAACGTCCTCGGAATGGGTGCCGGACTCGGTGGGAGCAATCGACCTTAAGGGGGCTTGTTCAAACCATGATGAATGTTATACTACGCTAGGGCTGAGTAAGGCTCAATGTGATGCAAAGTTTTATCTCGACGTGAATCAGGCTTGTGCTACGTCAGCAACTAACCCGGTAATGTGTCCAATGCTGGCTACCTCATATTTCATTGGGGTGACTGTAGGCGGGTTGGATTCGTACAAGGAGGGTCAACGAATAGCCCAGGCGAGGAGGCATCAATGACAATCTTAGGCTGGTATAAAGTAGTACTGCTTATCTGGCTAATTGTATGTTTGCCCGGACTGATATTAGCTTATGGTTTTTCTGGAGGGAAATTTGCGAGTTGGATAAGTGTCCAGGGGCTACATCTAGTTGATATAATCGTATTATTGATCACTTGGGCTGGGTTGCTTTGCCCGTTCTGGCTCGCCCCGTTTGGCCTACGGAGGAAGAGTGGCACGTGAAAATCCGCGGACACCAATACCTAGGAAAAATCGGGACAGTCACCAATTTGAGCCGCTGCGCGCCGAATCAAGCTGAGCTGGCCGGACGGTTTCTTCGTCACCTACGATCATCTCGTCACCGGCGAGACGACGGCGATCCGGGCGAATGGCGCGACGTCGGGAATCGGCGTGATCGGCGCCTTCGGCTATGACCAGTTCGGGCGGCGGACGAGCCTGACGCTCGGCAACGGGGCCACCACCACCCACGCCTACGATCCGGTGTCGAGGCTCGATGCGCTCAAGCTGGATTTCGCCGGCACCTCCGACGATCTGATTTCGAGCTTCACCTACAATCCGGCCTCGCAGATCGTGGGCAACCTCCGCTCCAACCCCGCTTATGCCTGGACCGGCCACGGCTCGGGGACGATTTCGACGGCCGCCAACGGACTCAACCAGGTCGGAAGCTGGGCGGGCGCGCGGCTATGACGCGATGGGCGATATCGTCGCTGACGGCCCCTCCCGAGACTTCTCCGCCCCGAGTTCCCGGCTTTCGCCGGGATGACGGCACTCCCGTCCAGGTCGTTCACTTCGCCCGATTTCGAACACCCTCGAGCCACTCCCGAGAGGGCGACTTTCCTTTCTAGTCGCGCCTTTGCGTCTTTGCGCCTTCTCTCAAAATCGGGTGGCCGACACCCGACACGAAGCCTGAGGCGCCCGGCCGAGTGCATTGCGGATCAGGACTCGGAGCATCCGGCGCCTCGCTTCCGCCGAAGTGCGCAACGATCTCTCGAGAGAAGGCGAGAAGGCGCGAAGGCGCGACGTAGAAGAGGATCGGGTTGCCGCTCCGCGGGATGAGGTCGCCGGTCCGGCGGCCGCGGCCCTGAATAAGCAAAGCCTGCCAACGCGGCCATGTTGACGAGCGCTCGCGAGCGCTCCATTCCTCCTCCCGAAAATAGGGGAATGGCATGCGAAGCAAGCTCTTAGCCGCGGCGGCCCTGGCCGTCTTCGCACTCGAATCCGGTGAGGCCGCGGCCCAGCCGCAAGCGCCGGCCGCCGAGCGCGGCGGGCTCCGGATCGAGACCCGATATTATACGCTTCCCAACGGCCTCAAGGTCGTTCTGTCGCGCGATCCTTCGGTGCCGACGGCGACGGTGGCGGTCTATTACGGGATCGGCTTCAGGATCGAGCCGAGGAACCGGACCGGCTTCGCCCATCTGTTCGAGCATCTGATGTTCCAGGGCTCGGCCAACGCGCCCAAGGGGGCGTTCGACAAGATCATCTACAATAATGGCGGGGTGAACAACGGCTCCACCCGCTTCGACTATACCAATTATTACGAGGTGGTGCCGTCGAACGCCCTGGAGAGCGTGCTCTGGGTGGAAGGCGACCGCATGCGCGGGCTCGACCTGACGCCGGCGGCGCTCGCCAACCAGCAGGGCGTCGTCGCCAACGAGGTCAAGGTCAACGTCCTCAACCAGCCCTATGGCGGCTGGCCGTGGATCGACATGCCGATGCTGGCCAACACCAACTGGCACAACAGCCACAATTTCTACGGCGAGCTGAAGGATCTGGAAGCCGCCACCGCCGAAGACGCCAGGACCTTCTTCGACAGCTTCTACCGGCCCAACAACGCCGTCCTCGTCGTCGCCGGCGACATCGATTACGGCCGCACCCGGGCGATGATCGACCGCTATTTCCGAGGAATCCCGGCCGGCGCGAAGGTCGTCCTGCCCGACATTTCCGAGCCCCGGCAGACGATCGAGAAGTTCAAGGTCAAGCCCGACCCGCTCGCCCCCCGCCCCGCCTTCACCGCCGCCTGGCACGTGCCCGAGCGCGGGACGAAGGAATGGTATGCGATGGGGCTGCTCGACCAGATCCTCGTCCAGGGCCAGGACAGCCGGCTCTACCAGAAGCTGGTGCGCGACACCGGCATCGCCTCGGGAGTCCAGGGCGGAATGAACGTCGGCCTGGGCAACATGTACAATTATCGCGGGCCGATGCTTTGGACGGTCGCCTTCATCCACGATCCGGCCAAGTCGCGCGAGGAGATCACGGCGGCGCTGAACAGCGTGATCGAGGACGTGCGCACCCGCCCGGTGAGCGCCGCCGAGCTCGAGCGGGCGCGGACCAAGATCCGCTCGAACCTCTACAATCTCGCCGATCCCTCGACCCGCTTCGGGCTCGTCGACCTGCTCGCGGTCGGCGCGATGTGGGAGGACGATCCCAATTGGGTCAACCGGCTCGAGTCCGGCTTCGACGCGGTGACCCCCGAGCTTCTGCTCGCGACCGCCAAGGAATATTTGCGGCCGACCAACCGCTCGATCCTCCTCGTCCAGCCCGCGCCGCCCGCGGGCGCCGCCCCCAGCACGGGAGCCTCGAAATGATCCGCCGCGCCCTCGCCGCCGCCGCCCTCGCCGCCGCCGCTCTCGGATCCGCCGCCGCGCCGCTCGCCGCCCAGCCGAAATACGAATATCCGCCGATGCCCGCGGCCGGCACCCCGAAGCCGTTCGCCGTCCCCGCCTCGGAGACCTACCGGCTCGCCAACGGGATGCAGGTCACCCTCATCCCCTATGGCAATGTGCCCAAGGCGTCGGTCCAGCTCAGGGTCCATTCGGGCAGCCTCAACGAGGGCGAGAATGTCGGCCTGGCGGCGCTGGCCGCGCAGATGCTTCGCGAAGGCGCCGGCGGACGGTCCGGAGCGGACATCGCCGCCGCGGCCGCGGCCATGGGCGGGAACCTCAGTATCGGCGCGGGCGCCCACGAGACCTTCTTCGCGTTGAACGTCCTTACCGAACATGCCGACGACGCCGTCCGGCTGATCGCCGACGTCGGCCAGCGGCCGGACTTCCCCCAGTCCGAGTTCGAGCGGGTAAGGCAGAGCTATGCCCGCAACGTCGCCGTCAACAAGTCGCAGCCCCAGTCGGCGGCCGACGCCGCCCTCGCGGCGGCTTATTACGGCCCGAAGCATCCTTATGGCCGCCTTTTCCCCACCGACGCTCAGTTGGCGGGCTATAAGGCGGACGACGTGCGCCGCTTCTACCGCGCCAATTTCGGGGCGAAGCGGGCGCGCCTGTTCGTCGCCGGCCGGTTCGACAAGGCGGCGGTCAAGGCCGCGATCGAGCAGGCTTTCGGCGGCTGGGCCGCCGGGCCTGAGCGGCTCAGCCTGCCGCCGACGCTGCAGCCGGGCCCGAAGGTGATCCTGGTCGACCGTCCGGGAGCGCCGCAATCGACCCTTCGGATCGCCTTCCCGGCGCCCGTCGCCGGAGCGCCCGAGGATATCGGCTTCCGGGTCACCAACGCCCTCCTCGGCGGCTCCTTCACTTCGCGGATCACCGCCAACATCCGCGAGCAGAAGGGCTATACCTATTCGCCCTTCTCCGGCCTGTCGCACAATCCGGGCGAGACCCAGTGGGGCTTCGATGCGGACGTCACAACCGACGTCACCGGAGCGGCGCTCAAGGAAGTGTTCGGCGAGATCCGGCGCCTTCAGAACGAGGCGGTTCCGGAAGAGGAAGCCGCCGGGATGCGGACATGGATGGCCGGCACCTTCGTGCTCCAGAATGCGAGCCCCGGGGGCCTCATCCAGTCGGTGGCCGAGCGCGATTTCCACGGGCTTCCGGCGAACTGGCTGACCGACTATGTGCCGAGCGTGCTCCGCGTGTCGGGCGCCGACATGCAGCGCCTCGCCGGGCGCACCCTTCCGCTCGGCAGCATGACCCTGGTGGTGGTCGGCGACCTCGCCAAGGTCGAGCCCCAGCTCAAGGCGCTTCCGGAGCTTCAGGGCGTGCCGTTCCAAAGAGTGACGCCCTTCTAATTCTGCCTCCCCATGCGGAACGCATGGGGAGGCAAAATCAATCCATGTGCTTGAGCCCGACCCTCAGATAATCCCAGCCCGTCACCAGCGTCAGGGTCGCCGCCGCCCACAGGCTGGCCAGGCCCACCCAATGGACCCATATCCATTGCGGCACCGCCCCGCCGAGGATGAGCGCGCCCAGGGCGACCAGCTGCAGGGTCGTCTTCCACTTGGCGAGCCGGCTGACCGGGAGCGACACCTGAAGCCCGGCGAGGAACTCGCGAAGGCCCGAGACGGCGATTTCGCGCAGGAGGATGATCAGGGCCGGGACGATGTGGAAGCCGTGGATCACCGGCTCGCCGCTGTTCGCCCGCGCCGAGACCAGCATGACGATCACCGAGGCGACCATGATCTTGTCGGCGATCGGATCGAGGAACACGCCGAGCCTCGACACCGTCCCCTGGGCCCGGGCTAGATAGCCGTCGAAATAATCGGTGATCCCGACCAGGCAGTAGAGGCCGAAGGTGATCGCGTAATCATACCAG
>Ga0190275_10000132_pt1 | contig 81527 bp, 84 predicted proteins | sample Popmic550T_FD_133745 | JGI IMG/M metagenome (GOLD analysis project Ga0190275, IMG submission 133745) | Populus adjacent soil microbial communities from riparian zone of Yellowstone River, Montana, USA - 550 T | ecosystem: Environmental > Terrestrial > Soil > Riparian zone > Trees stand | place...
CCAGATCATCGACGAGCGCTGGCGCGAGCACCTGCACGACATGGACTACCTGCGCGAGGGCATCCACCTGCGCGGGTTCGCCCAGATCGACCCGCTCGTGGCCTACAAGAACGAGGGCTTCGACATGTTCACGGGCCTGATGAACGCGATCTGGGAGGAGTTCGGCCGCTACATCTTCGTCGTCGACGTCCAGGTCGAGGGCGAGGACGGCGCGGCGCGACGGCAGACCTGGGGCTCGAACAGCAGCTCGACGGCCTCGTTCAACTACGCCGGCGGCACCGCTGCCGACCAGCCGAGCGCGCTGAGCGCGGCGGCGCAGGCGGCAGCGGCCGGCGGAGCGGCGGCTGCCGCGCCCGCGGGCGTCCAGAACGCCGCCGACTACGCCGTCGACGACGTCATGGCGCTGCCGCAGGTCGAGACGCGCGTGGTCGCGGACGAGGACCGCATCGGCCGCAACGACCCGTGTCCGTGCGGCTCGGGCAAGAAGTACAAGAAGTGTCATGGGGCATAACGGCCGTGGCGCCTAGCGCCACCGGCCTCCGCGACCAGCTGAAGCTGCTCGCGGACTACCTTTGACCCCGCTGAGCTAAGCGAGCGCGCCACCGCGCTCGAGGCGCGGATGGGCGCCGAGGGGTTCTGGGACGACCAGGCGACCGCCGCCAAGGTGTCGGCCGAGCACGCGCGGACCCAGCGCAAACTCGACGAGTTCCGCACGCTCGAGTCGGACATCGGCGAGCTTGAGGAGCTCGAGGAGCTGGCGTCCGAGGACGACTCGATCGCGGCCGAGGTCGAAGAACAGCGCGCCGCGATCGAGCGGCGCCTCGCGGCGCTTGAGGAAGCGCGGCTGTTCGCGGGCGACTACGACGCCGGCGACGCGGTCGTCACCGTCAACGCCGGCGCCGGCGGCACCGACTCCCAGGACTGGGCCGAGATGCTGTTGCGGATGCTGATGCGCTGGGCCGAGAGCCGCGACATGTCGGTCGAGCTCAAGGAGGCGAGCGAGGGCGAGGAGGCTGGCCTCAAGTCGGCGACGTTCATCGCCCACGGCGAGAACGCCTACGGCCTCTACTCGGCCGAGAAGGGCGTCCACCGGCTCGTGCGGATCTCGCCGTTCGACTCCGCCGCCCGGCGCCACACCGCCTTTGCCGGCGTCGAGGTCGCCCCGCTGGTCGAGGACGCCGTCGACGTCGAGATCGAGCCCGACGACCTCCAGATCGACACCTACCGCGCCTCGGGCGCGGGCGGCCAGCACGTCAACAAGACGGACTCGGCCGTGCGCATCACCCACCGCCCGACGGGCGTCGTCGTCCAGTGCCAGAACGAGCGCTCGCAGTCGGCGAACAAGGACACCGCGATGAAGATGCTGCGCGGCAAGCTGCTCGAGCTCGAGGAGCGCCGCCGCCAGGAGGAGATCGCCAAGGAGAAGGGCGAGGCCCAGGACGTCGCCTGGGGATCTCAGATCCGCTCCTACGTCCTGCACCCCTACACGATGGTCAAGGACCACCGCACGAACGTCGAGATCGGCAACGTCCAGGGCGTCCTTGACGGCGACCTCGACGAGCTCGTGCGCGCCGAGCTGCTGCGGCGCGCCGGCACCGCGAACGGCGCCGGCTAGCCGCTACGGCAGCTAGCAGCCGCGATCCTTCGCCTGCCGCTTTGCGTTCGCGACCGCGGCCTTGTCGCTCTTGACCGCCGCCTTGGCGCTCTTGACCTTCTTCTTCGCCTTCGAGACCTTGGCCTTGGCCTTCTTGTTGGCCTTCGTGCCCGGGGTCGTCGCCTTGACGCCGGCACGGGCCTTCCTCAGGTTCGCCTTCGCCCGCTCGAGCTTCGCCTGGGACTGAGACAGGTTGGCCTGGGCGATCTCCTCGCGGCGCTCGAGGCCGCGGCACTGCGGACTGCCGCCCTTGTCGCCGCGGTCGCGCGGGTCCTTGCCGCGCTGGGCGGCGCCGGCGCCGTCATCGGTCGCGGGCTGGGCGATCGACGTGGCGGGCACCGCGACGGCGAGTGCCGCGAGGACGGCCGCGGGGGTGGCGAGGCGCTTGCTCGAAAGTCGCATTGGGCTGGTGATTCCTCCGGAGGTTGGGTGCGGGAAGCCAACCTAACCCGGCGACGGCGGATCCGCCATCTTCGCGTCCGGCGTGGCGTCGCTTCGCGTACAGTCGTCGCCGATGCGCGACCTGATCCAGCGGGCGCTGGCCGAGGACGTCGGCGAAGGCGACCTGACGAGCCGCGCGGTCGTGCCGGAGGGCAGCCGCGCGAGCGGCGCAGTGATCGCGAAGGCCGAGGGCGTCGTAGCCGGCCTGCCGGTCGCCGAGGCGGTGTTCGAGGCCGTCGACGGCGGACTCGAGCTCGAGACCCACGCGATCGACGGCGACCGCGTCGGACCGGGGACCGAGCTGCTGTCCGTGCGCGGCGACGCGCGCTCGATCCTCGCCGCCGAGCGCGTCGCGCTTAACCTGCTCGGCCGCCTGTCGGGCGTCGCGACCCTGACGGCGCGCTACGTCGCGGCGGTCGCGGGCACGGGCGCGCGCATCCTCGACACGCGCAAGACCACGCCCGGCATGCGGGCGCTCGAGAAGGCGGCGGTCGTCGCGGGCGGTGGCAGCTCGCACCGCTTCGGCCTCTACGACGCCGTCCTGGTCAAGGAGAGCCACGTGCGGGTGGCCGGCGGAGTGGGGGAGGCGACGCGCCGGGCGCTCGTCGGCGCCCCCGCCGGAGTCTCGGTCGAGGTCGAGGTCGAGAGCCTGGCCGAGCTCGAGGCGGCGCTGGAGGCCGGGGTCGGCCGCGTGCTGCTCGACAACATGTCGCTCGTCGATCTCCGCGCCGCGGTGGAGCTGGCGTCCGGACGGGCGCAGCTCGAGGCGTCCGGCGGCATCGGGCTCGAGAGCGTGGGAGCGGTTGCCGAGACGGGCGTCGACTTCATCTCGGTCGGCGCGCTGACGCACTCGGCGCCCGCGCTCGACGTCAGCCTGCTGTTCGAGCCGGAGTCGGCGGGCTAGCGCAGCGCTCCGTCGCGGACGCCCTCGCCCAACCGCGCCGCGGGCTACACTTTCTGCAGAGGCTTGCGTCGTCGCCCCGACCGCGAGCGTTCATTTCGACACCGAAAGAGGTTCGAAACATGCCGGCCCAGACGATTCCCCCAGCGGGAGCCGCACCAGCACCCCTACTTCAGCTGGAGAACGTCCCTGCGCTCAAGGACGAGGTGCGCGCGCTCGCGGAGGAGCACAACGCCGTCATCCTGGCCCACAACTACCAGCTGCCCGAGATCCAGAACGTGGCTGACTACGTCGGCGACTCGCTCCAGCTCTCACGGCAGGCGGCGGCCGGCGCCAGCGACGCGATCGCCTTCTGCGGCGTCCACTTCATGGCCGAGACCGCCTCGATCCTGTCGCCCGAGAAGACGGTGGTGATCCCGGACCTCGACGCCGGCTGCTCGCTCGCCGACGCGATCACCGCCGACCAGCTACGCACCTGGAAGGCGCAGCACCCGGGCGCCGTCGTCGTCATGTACGTCAACACGACGGCCGAGGTCAAGGCGGAGACCGACTACTGCTGCACGTCCTCGAACGCGGTCCAGGTCGTCGAGCACATCTGGCGCGAGCACGGCCAGGACACCGAGATCCTGTTCGGGCCGGACATGTGGCTCGGCGCCTACGTCGAGCGCGTGACCGGCCGTCGGATGCAGGTCTGGGACGGCGAGTGCCACGTCCACGCCGGCATCCGCCCCGGCGACATCGCCGACACCCGCGCCGAGCACCCCGACGCTGAGTTCATGGTCCATCCCGAGTGCGGCTGCACGACCCAGGCGATGGAGTTCGTCGCGTCCGGCGACGTCGACTCCGAGCGCACCCACATGCTCTCCACCGGCGGCATGCTCGCCTTCGCGCGCGACTCCGAGGCCGAGGAGTTCATCGTCGCCACCGAGACCGGCATGCTCCACCCGCTCGAGCGCGAGAACCCCGGCAAGCGCTTCATCCCCGCGAACCGCAAGGCCTCCTGCCGCTACATGAAGATGATCACGCTCCCGAAGCTGCGCGACTCCCTGCGCGACCTCAACCCGGTGGTCAAGGTCGACCCCGAGATCGCCGAGCGCGCCCGCATCCCGATCGAGCGCATGATCTCGATCACGCCGTAGCGCTCGCGCCTCCGCCAGAGTCCGACACCTCTTTCTCCTAGAACATTCTTCTAGAAGAATGTTCTAGGAGTTGGACACCTATGGCTCGCGCCGCGGCGGTTCAGTTGGGTCGGCGCCCTCCATCAGGTCGGCGACGCCACGCTGACTCGCATCGCCGGCTCGAAGTGCCGTGACGATCCGGCGGCGGTCGCTGACGCTGCGGTTCTGCGACAGCTTGAACCGCCCAGTGATGTCCTCGACGATCACCTCGAAGGCACGGATCCCGTCGAGCAACTGGTCGATGCGCTCGGCCATCTGCTCTGGCGTCACCGGATCGTCACGCCGTTGCTCGTGCTCGCGGACGGTCTCCTCGACGACGAAGCGAGCGCCGTCGCGGTCGAGCGGGACCAGGTGGCCGCTGACGACGACCTGGACGTAGTTCCAGGTCGGCACGTGCCCTGACTCCTTGTACCAGGCCGGCGACACGTAGGCATGGGGACCGAGGAACTGGCAGAGCACGGGACGGCCGTCAGCGACCAGGCGGCTCTGCGGATTCGCCGCCGCGAGATGGGTGAGGAAGCGCTCGTCGCGGCGGATGAACGGCAGCTGTGTGCTCACCGGACGCCCCTCGTCGTCCGCGCAGATCAACGACCCGAAGCTGTGCCGGCGAATCGCCTCCCAAAGCCGCTCCGGGTCCTGCTCGCTCTGGTAGCCCGGGACGTACACCGAGGCCCACCGTACCTCGGCGGTTAGGGTTCCGGCATGCGCGAGCTGAACTTCGTCGAGCCGGGGCGCCTCGAGTGGCGCGAGGCGGCCGACCCGAAGCTCCAGGGCGATGGCGAGGCGCTGGTGCGACCGCTCGCGGTGGCGACCTGCGACCTGGACACCGGCGTGATCGCGGGCCAGTATCCGGTTCCGGGACCGTTCGCCTTCGGTCACGAGTGCGTCGCGGAAGTGGTCGAGGTCGGCGACGGAGTCGAGTCGGTGCGGCCGGGCAGCATCGTCAGCGTCGCGTTCCAGATCTCGTGCGGTGACTGCTCGGCATGCCACGCCGGGCACAGCGGCAGCTGCACCGAGACGCCGCGGCTGGCGATGTACGGCCTGCCGCTGGGCGGCGAGTGGGGCGGCTTCCTCTCCGACAGCGTGCGGGTGCCCTACGCCGACGCGATGCTGGTCGAGCTTCCGGGTGGGGTCGACCCCGTGGCCGCCGCCAGCGTCAGCGACAACATCGTCGACGCGTGGCGCACGGTCGGACCGCAGCTCGAGGCCACGCCGGGCGCGCCGGTGCTCGTCTGCGGTGGCGCCGGCTCGATCGACCTCTACGCGGTCGCGCTCGCCCGTGCGCTCGGGGCCGAGTGCGTCGACTACGCCGGCGGCCGCGACGACCGCGCCGCTCGCTCGCTGCCGAGCTCGGCGCCGAGGTGCTCGGCGACGAGTTCCCCGACCGGCTCGGCGCCTACCCGTTCGTCGTCGAGGCGAGCGCCAACGAGGACGGGCTCGCCTGCGCGCTGCGCTCCACCGCACCCGACGGCACCTGCACGAGCATCGGCATCTACGCGACGCCGACCACGCCGGTGCCGCTGCTCGAGATGTACACCAAGAACATCACCTTCATCACCGGTCGCGTGCACGCCCGCGAGGCGATCCCCGCGGCACTCGACCTGATCGCCAGCGGCCGCTTCGACCCGGCGCCGATCACGAGCCGCGAGATCGCCTGGGACGATGCCGCCGAGGCGCTCGCCGAGTACCGCGAGAAGCTCGTCATTGCCCACGACGGCGTCCGCGCGTAGCCCCGGCGTGGCGCTCAACCGCCTCTACCCGCGCCCGGGCGAGACGTCTGCCGAGGAGCTCGTCGCAGCGCTCGACCTCAACTCGCGCGCGCCGGAGGGACGGCCCTACGTCGTGCTCAACATGATCTCGACCCTCGACGGCCGCGCCGCGCTCGAGGGCCACACGCGCGGGCTCAGCAGCGCGAACGACCGCAGCCTGTTCCATCTGCTGCGAACGGCCGGTGACGCGCTGCTTGTCGGCGCCGGTACGGCACGCACCGAGCGCTACGGCGAAGCGGTCAAGTCCGCCGAGCTGCGCGAGCGCCGCGAGCGCCACGGCCTCGATCCGGTCCAGCCGACAGTCATCGTCTCCGGCCGCCTCCTGTTGCCCTCCGACTTGCCATTGCTCCAGGCCGAGGGGGCCCCGGTGATCGTCGCGACCGCCGCCGACCACGACCTGGAGGGCGTCGAGGCGAACGTCACCTACGAGCGCACCGGCGACGACCTGCCGCTCCTGCTCGCCCGCCTCCGCGCCGAGCACGGCTTCCGCTCGCTCGTCTGTGAGGGCGGCCCCGTCCTCACGTCCCACCTCCTCGCCGCCGGCCTCATCGACGAGCTCTTCCTCTCGCTCGCCCCTAAGCTCGTCGGCGGGGGAGACGAGCCCACGATCGCCACCGGCCGCGAGCTGCCCCAGCCCGCGAACGCCGAGCTCGTCTGGCTCTGCGAGTCCGACGGCGAGCTCTTCACGCGCTGGCGAATCCGTCGGTAGAGCAGCCGGTCACCACCAGCTGCAGGCGTTGCAAGCCCCGTTGCATCCACTGCACATGACCTTGCACTTGCAAACCGGGCCCAACCCGCCCGCTATCAAGGGCAGTCGCAGATGGCCCACCTCCGCACCCGCACCCGCGCGGACTCCACGTCCGCACAGAAGCCCGCGCCCTCCGGCGACGTCCCCGTAGTCGAGTTCCGCGACGTCTCCAAGGTCTACGACGGCGGCTCGGTCGGCCTCGAGCACGCCTCGATGAAGATCGGGCGCGGCGAGTTCGTCTTCCTCGTCGGCCCCACCGGCTGCGGGAAGTCGACCTGCATCCGGCTGCTGATGAAGGAGCTCGAGGTCTCCAGCGGCGAGATCGCGATCGCCGGCAAGAAGTTCAGCGAGATCGAGCGCTCGCGTGTGCCCTACCTGCGCCGCAACATCGGCACCGTCTTCCAGGACTACAAGCTGCTTCCGAACCGGACGGTGTACGACAACGTCGCCTACTCGCTGCAGGTGATCGGCGAGCCGCGCGACGAGATCCGCCGCAAGGTGCCGGACATCCTGCGCCTCGTCGGCCTCTCGACGAAGCTGCACAACTTCCCCGACGAGCTGTCGGGCGGCGAGCAGCAGCGCGTCTCGATCGCCCGCGCGTTCGTGAACCACCCGCCGCTGCTGCTGGCCGACGAGCCAACCGGCAACCTCGATCCCGAGACGTCGATCGGGATCATGCAGCTGATCTACCGGATCAACCGCACCGGGACGACCGTCGTCGTGGCGACCCACGACAAGGAGATGGTCGACAAGACGCGCCGGCGCGTGATCGAGCTGCGCGAGGGGCGGATCATCCGCGACGAGCTCTCGGGCCTCTACCGCCCGGACGAGTCGACCACAGAGTTTGCGATCCGCCTGCGCGGCGAGCTGGGCGTCGGCGCCGAGGGGCACCCGAACTAGCCATGCCGTTCGGGTTCTTCCTCAAGGAGGCCATCCGCGGCCTCTCGCGCAACTCGGCGCCCGCCCTCGCGGCGATGCTGACCGTGCTGCTGACAGCGCTCGTGCTCGGCGTCTTCATCCCGATCGTCCAGGCGACGACCGGCACCGCGAACGAGGTCCGCGACCGGGTCGTCGTCAACGTCTACGTCTCCGACGACGCGACCGCCGCCGAGCGGCGCCAGCTCGCGACGGCGCTCGAGCGCACTACCGACGTCAAGTCGATCGAGTTCGTCTCCAAGGTGGAGGGGCTCGCCGAGGCCAAGCACGACAACCCGGGCGCGTTCGCCGAGGGCACCAAGCTGCTGGGCGCGAACCCGCTGCCCGACATGTACCGCGTCGTGCCCGACGATCCCGACGAGGTCGGCGCGATCCTCGACCGGCTCGCACCGGTCGGCGCCGACGGCGCGCGCGAGCCCTCGCTCGCCGCGATCGACGAGGTCCGCAACAAGGAGGAGGACACGCAGAAGATCCTCTCCGCCACGGGCCTCGTGAAGATCCTCACGGCCGGGCTGATGGTGCTGCTGATCTTCGCCTCGATCGCGCTCGTCGCCAACACGCTGCGGCTGTCGATCTTCGCTCGCCGCCGCGAGGTCGAGGTGATGAAGCTCGTCGGGGCGACCAACTGGTTCATCCGCTGGCCGTTCGTGATCGAGGGCGTGATCGTCGGTTTCATGGGCGGCGTGCTCTCGGTGCTGCTGCTGACGATCGCCAAGGAGACGTTCATCGACCCGCTCGAGGACCGCTTCGCGCTGCTGGCGGCCCCCGACACGATCGACTTCCCGTTGCTGATCGTCGTGCTGCTGCTCGCCTGCATCGCCGTCTCGGCGGCCGGGTCGGCGATCACGCTGCGTCGCTTCCTGCGCGTCTGAGCGCGGCGGCCTCGCCGGCCGCGCCGCGGCTCCCCGCTGCCCGGCGGGCTACGACGGCGCTGCCACTACCCTTCACGGCTGGCCGCATCCCTCCTGCGGCCGGGATTCGATGACCTCGCTCTCCAGGACAGCAGCCGTGATCGTCGCCCTCGTGGCGCTGCTGCTCGGCGGGATCTGGCTCGGCGGCCATCCCGAGGAGCTGCCCGACCCGATCCGCGAGGCGTTCGTCAGCGACGACCGCGGCCTGCGCGCCGAGGTCCAGGACGCGATCGAGGACGACTTCTACAAGCAGGTCGACGACGAGCAGCTCGAACAGGGCTCGCTGAAGGGCCTGGTCCAGGGCCTCGACGACCGCTTCTCGAACTACCTGACGCCGAAGGAGACGCAGCAGTTCCAGCAGTCCTTTCAGGGCCGCTTCGAAGGCGTCGGGATGAACGTCGACCGCGATAAGCGCGGCCTGCGCGTGCTGAACGTCTTCGAGGGCTCGCCGGCGGAGCGTGCGGGGATCGCCAAGGGCGACTTCATCACCGAGGTCGACGGGCGCTCGATCGCGGGCCTCTCGGCCCAGGTCGCGAGCGCGCGGATCAAGGGACCGGCCGGCACGCGCGTCTCGCTCGAGATCGTCGACCCGGAGAGCTTCGAGCCGCGGACGCTGAAGCTGCGCCGTCAGCGGATCCAGATCCCGGTCGCGACCGGCCGCGTCGTCGAGCGCGACGGCCGCAGGCTCGGTGTCGTCGAGCTGACGCAGTTCAGCGAGGGCGCGCACGGACGGCTGCGGCGCCAGATCGACAAGGTGCTCGACGACGGCGCCGAGGGGATCCTGCTCGACCTGCGCGGCAACGGCGGCGGGCTGCTCCAGGAGGCGGTCCTCGTCAGCTCGATCTTCATCGAGGACGGCCTGATCGTGTCGACGAAGGGACGCACGAAGCCCGAGCACGACTTCGACTCGGTCGGCGGCTCGATCGATCGCGACATCCCGGTCGTCGTGCTCGTCGACCGTGGCACGGCGTCGGCTTCGGAGATCGTCTCCGGCGCGATCAAGGACCGCGACCGCGGCACGGTCGTCGGCACGCGCACGTTCGGCAAGGGCGTCTTCCAGGAGGTCCAGCCGCTGTCGAACGGCGGCCTGCTCGACATCACCGTCGGCCAGTACTACCTGCCCAACGGCGAGAACATCGGCAACAAGGGCGTGCGCCCGACCGTGCGAGCGCGCGACGACGTCGACACCGAGCGCGACGAGGCGCTGCCGGTGGCGCTCGACACGCTCGCCGAGAAGGTCTCCGGGCGTTGAGCGCGCGGGCGCGGCCGCGCCCGGCGCGAGTCGAGCTGCCGATGGTGGCGGTGCTCGCGCGCCGCGGCAGGATGCTCGTCGCCGAGCCGCTGTTCGGACAGCGCGGCGCGCGGATCGAGGTGTCGCGGGCGAAGGGCCACGAGGGCGACCTGGTGCTGATCGGCAGCGGCAAGCGTGGGCCGCGCGTCCACCGAGTGCTCGGAAAGCCGACGGTCGCGCGTGACGTCGTCGAGGCGCTGATGCTCGACCGCGGCCTGTGGCGCGCGTTCCCACGCCGGGCGGAGACAGAGGCGATCGAGGTCGCCGCCGCACCACCCGCGGGTGGTGCCCGGACGGACCTGACGGCGCTGCCGACGTTCACGATCGACCCTGACGACGCGCGCGACTTCGACGACGCGATCTCGGCCGAGCGCGTGGGCGACGGGCTAGTGCGGCTCTGGGTTCACATCGCCGACGTCACCGCCTTCAACCGTCCCGGCGGCGCGCTCGACACCGAGGCGCTGCGGCGCGGGACGAGCACCTACGTCCCCGGCGCGGTCGAGCCGATGCTGCCGGAGCGGCTGTCGAACGGGGAGTGCTCGCTGCGGCCGGGGAGGAGCGGCTCGCGGTGACCGTCGAGATGGACATGGCCGGCGTCGACGTGCGCCGGGTCGCGTTCCACCGCTCGACGATCCGCTCCGACGCGCGGCTCACCTACGGCGAGGTCGACGAGGTCTTCGCCGGGCGGGGGCGGGCGCTGGAGCCGTGGGGCGAGCCGCTCGCCGCGGCGCGCCAGGTGGCACGCGACCTACGCGAGCGCCGCGAGCAGCGCGGCGCGCTCGAGGTCACATCGCACGAGCCGTCGTTCGAGTTCGACTCCCACGGGAACGTGCTCGCGGTGCGCCACGACGCACAGACCGAGTCGCACACGCTGATCGAGGAGCTGATGATCCTCGCCAACGAGCAGGTCGCGACCTACCTCGCCGACCGCAAGCTGCCGACGCTCTACCGCATCCACGAGAAGCCGGACCCCACCGCCGTCGAGGCGATGGTCGAGAAGCTCGCGGCACTCGACGTGCCGACCCCCGCCGTGCCGGCGCCGATGAGCCCGCAGCAGGCGGCCGACGTCGCGGCCGAGGCGTCACGGCTCGCCGCCGACTACTCGCGCCGCCACGACCGCGGCGCGGCGGCGTTCGGATCGATCGTCCTGCGCTCGCTCAAGCAGGCCTCCTACTCGCCGCGCAACCTCGGCCACGCCGGCCTCGCCTCGGCGCGCTACTGCCACTTTACGTCGCCGATCCGGCGCTACCCGGACGTCGTGGCGCACCGGGCGCTGCTCGCCGGGCTGGGGCTCGACGAGGCGGCGCCGCGCGCCCACGAGCTCGACGAGATCGGGATCCTCACCAGCGAGCGCGAGCGCGAGGCGATGAAGATCGAGCGCAAGGCCGACGACGTCTGCCTCGCCTTCCTGCTCGAGCGGCGCCTGGCCGAGGCGTCGCCCGACGGCGGCGAGCCGGCCGCGTGGGACGGGGAGGTAGTCGGCCTGATCCCGAAGGGCTTGTTCATCCGCTTCGGCGACGAGGGCTTCGAGGGCTTCCTGCCGGTGCGGCGCATGGACGGCTGGTGGAACCCCGACGAGCTCGAGAGTCAGCTCGTCGATTCGAGCTCCGGCCGCTCGATCCGCCTCGGCGACCCCGTGCGCGTGCAGGTCGAGCGGGTCGAGGCCGCGCGCGGACGCGTGGACCTCGAGCCCGCCGTGTAGCGTCGGACCGACGATGACCAAGAAGAAGGGCGGAAAGCGCAAGGCGGCGGCGGGCGACGTCGCCACCAACCGTCAGGCGGCGTTCCAGTACCACCTGCTCGAGCGCTACGAGTGCGGCGTCGTGCTGCAGGGCTCCGAGGTCAAGTCGATCCGCGACGGCGGCGTCCAGATCAAGGACTCCTACGCCACGGTCAACAAGGGCGAGGTCTGGCTGCACAACATGCACATCGCGCCGTACCTGCCGGCCTCGCGCGAGAACCACGAGCCGGAGCGCGTGCGCAAGCTGCTGCTGCACGCACGCGAGATCGAGGAGCTGACCGACTCCTCGCAGCAGAAGGGCCTGACGCTCGTGCCGACGCGGGTCTACTTCAAGGGCTCGCGCGCGAAGATCGAGATCGCGCTCGCGCGCGGCAAGGACCAGGGCGACAAGCGCCGCGACCTCAAGGAGAAGGACCAGCAGCGCGACATCCAGCGAGCGCTGGCGGAGCGCGACGGCTAGCCGAGCGCTGAGCGCGCCTGGCGGCGTCATCGGCCGACTCGTGTGCTGGCGCACACGTCGCGGCCTGCTTCCTTGCCAGCCACGCTCAGCGCTCGGCTAGAACGTTCGTCTAGAGCTCTATGCGGCGACCGATCGCGGCTGTAGCCTCGGCGAGCTGACTTTCCCCAAGCAGGAGGCCCTCCTAGATGGACAGGATTCGCACGCTCTCGCTCGCAGCCGCCACCGGCGTGCTCGCGATCGCCGTCGCCGTCACCCCCGCAGCCGCCGAACCGACCGCCAACGCAGCGGCCTGTAGCCAGGCCGGCAATGTCGAGGCGATCATCGACGACTCCGGCTCGATGGCCTTGACGGATCTGAACGAGCTGCGCCGCTCGGGCATGCAGCTGTTCGTCAACACCGCCTCCAACGCCAAGCGCACGCTCGGCGCGGTCCAGTTCGGCACCGAGGCGAGCACGGTGTTCGCCCCCGGCCTGATCGCCACGAACAAGGGCGCGATGATCTCGGCGCTGAACACGGCGATCGGCGCCGACGACGGCGGCACCGACTACAACAACGCGTTCGCCAGGGCGACCGCAGACAACCCGAACGCCCAGGCGCGGATATTCCTCACCGATGGCGAGCACAACCCGTTCCCGCCCTACGCGAACGGCCACCGCGGCGGACCGCCGACCTACGTCGTGGGACTGGGAATCGGGGCGCCGGGCCAGGGCAACGCCGCAGCGGACCTGCTTCAGCTGATCGCCACCGAGACCGGCGGGCGCTACTTCCCCGACGTCGACGCGGCGAGCCTGCAGCCGGTGTTCAACACGATCAGCTCGGTCGTCGGCTGCTCGGCCGCTCCCAAGACGCTGACAACGAAGCCGTTCGTGCGCACGGGCCAGGAGCAGTCGCGCAAGCTGGGGATCGCAAGCCGCTCGCGCAACCTCGACCTGGTGCTCAACTGGGCCGACTCGAACAACCGCTTCACGGCCGCTGCGCTGGCGGCGCTGGGACGCAATGGCAAGGTGCTCGCGACGCTCAGCGGCAAGGGCGACCCGAAGAAGCTGATCGTCAAGCGCAGCAAGGCGAGCACGTTCCAGACGTTCAGCGTGCGCAAGCCGAAGGGGACGCGCACGCTGAAGATGGTCATCCGCGCGGTCCAGCTGCAGGGGACCGAGCCGGTCGTGGCGCAGCTGACCCAGCGGCGCTAGTCCGAGGCCACGCCTGACAGACCCGAGGGCGGCCATGCGGCCGCCCTCGAGGTCGACTTCCCCGACGCATTGCGTCGGGAAAGTCGACCTCACGCGCCGTCAGACGTCGTCGAAGTCGCGGTCGACGAAGGTCAGGTCCATGCCGAGCGCGAGCAGCACGGCGAGGCCGACGTAGACGGCGGCGACCGCGGCGCGCGTGCGCGGGCGGACCCTGAGGTAGCGCTGCTCCTCGGGGTCCTTGCGCCGCTTCCAGCGCCGCCACGTCTCGAGACCGCCGAACAGCAGGATCAGCAGCATGATCGGGTTCGGATAGACGAACGTGATGCCGACCAGCAGCCCGTAGCCGACGAACCACATCCATGGCGTGAGTGCGGCCATCGCCCGGCCACCGTCGAGCGGCAGCACGGGCAGCAGGTTGAAGAGGTTGAGGAAGAAGCCGACGAACGCGAGCGCCTTGAACAGCTCGTCGCCGGTCAGCCCGTAGAGCGCCCACGGCAAGAGGCAGGCGACGGTGCCGAGCACCGGCCCGGCGAGCCCGACGCGCGCCTCGGAGGCGGCGTCCTTGGGCAGCTCCTTCATCGCCACGACCGCGCCCAGGAACGGGATGAACATCGGCGCGCTCGCCTTGATCCCCTCGCGCCGGAGCTGCAGCACGTGTCCCATCTCGTGGACGAGCAGCAGCAGGACGAAGCCGACGGCGAAGCTCCAGCCCCAGATCAGCGCGTAGGCCCCGATCGAGACGAGCATCGATGCCGAGGTGGTGAAGAGCTTCAGCTTCGGCAGCAGCAGGAGCAGGCCCTTGAGCTTCGCCCCGAACCTGAGCAGGATCAGCCCGGCGGCGAGGGCGATGCCGCCCGCACGCTTCCACAGCGGCCGGCGCTGGGGGGCCGGCGCGGGGGGAGCCACAACGGGCGGGCCGTAGGAGGGGGCGGGAGGGTTGACGGGAGGGTTCGCGTCCATCCGACCCAATGATGGCAACCGGGCTAGGGTGCGGCCGTGGTCGAGGTCGACGCGGCGTCCTTCCTGGTGATCGTGATCGCCGCCTCGGCGGCGGGCCTGACCGCGGCGCTGCTCGAGCCGCGGCTGGCCGTGCCGGTCGTGGTGCTCGAGCTGCTGCTCGGGATCGTCATCGGCCCCGACCTGCTCGACGTCGCGCAGCCGGACGACTTCACTGACTTCTTCGCCAGCCTCGGGCTCGGGATGCTCTTCTTCTTCGCCGGCTACGAGATCGACTTCCGGCGCATCGAAGGCCGCCCGCTGCGGCTGGCGCTGGCCGGCTGGCTGCTCTCGTTGGCGCTCGCGTACGGAATCGGCGGGCTGCTCGCGGCGGCGGGGATCGTGTTGTCGCTGCTCTACACCGGCTCGGCGCTCGCGACGACGGCGATCGGCACACTGATCCCGATCCTGCGCGACGCCGGCGAGCTGCGCACGCGCTTCGGAAGCCTGCTGCTCGCGGCGGGCGCGGTCGGGGAGTTCGGCCCGATCCTGCTGATCACGCTCGCGCTGTCGGCGGGGCATCCGCTCGAGGAGGCGGCGCTGTTGGTGGCGTTCGTCGGGATCGCCGTCTTGGTTGCGGTGATCGCGGTACGGTCGGCGTTCGTCGGCTGGCCGCTGTTCGAGCGCACGCTCGAGGCCAGCAGCCAGCTCGCCGTGCGGCTGTCGGTGCTGTTGATCTTCGGGTTGGTGGCGCTCGCCTACGAGCTCGGGCTCGACCTGCTGCTCGGTGGCTTCGTCGCCGGGCTGATCACGCGGATGGCCCTGCGGGGGCGCGAGGTCGAGCTGTTCGAGGCGAAGCTGACCGCGATCGGCTACGGCTTCTTCATCCCGTTCTTCTTCATCGTCAGTGGGATCGAGTTCGACCTCGACGCGCTGCTGTCGAGCGCCGAGACGCTGTACGAGCTGCCGCTGTTCCTTGCGCTCTTCCTCGTCGTGCGCGGCGTGCCGGCGCTCGCCCTCTACCGCGGCGTGCTGGCCGACCGGCGCGACCGGCTGGCGCTGGCGTTCTACTCGGCGACCGAGCTGCCGCTGGTCGTGGCGATCACCACGCTCGCCGTTGACGCGGACCACATGCGGAGCTCGACGGCGGCGTCGCTCGTGGGGGCGGCGATGATCTCGACGCTCGTGTTCCCGCTGGTCGCGATGGGGCTGCGCAGAGGGCGGGCCGGGGTCGAGCCCAAGCCGCAGCCGCAGCTCACCTGACCGTCGCCTGCGCTTTGCCTCAGTCGTCCGAGCGCGCGAGCAGGGCGATCAGCGCCGACTGCACGAACTGCGGCGGGAAGGTCATCACCGTCTCGTCGCGGTGGCGCTTGAGGAAGCGCGCTCCCCAGCGCGCGCCGCGGAGGCCGCGTGGGATCCCGCCGCGCATGAACAGGCCCTCCTGGGCGGCGGCGGCGCTGTCGGTCAGGAACGCCTGCAGATCGCCGGCCGGGATGACGCGGCAGCGGGCGTGGACGGTCTGGTCGCTGACGCTCTTGAGCCCGTGCTTGGTCCCAGGCGGAACGGCCACCTCGCCGTCGCTCGGGCGGAGGACGCGCTTGGTCTTGCCCACCAGCACCTCGACTTCGCCCTCGACGACCGACCAGTACTCGTCCTGGCGCGGGTGGAAGTGGGGCGGCAGCTCTCCACCAGGCTCGAGCCACGTGTCGACGATCAGGTTGTCGCCGTCGGGCGTGAAGGCGTGGCGGGCCTTGTGGACGGGGTCGTGGACTGGCTCGGTGGCGGTCGTCATGGGAGCCTCCCTGTCGGTGGCGTTGTTACTATCGGGTAACTTAGCAGCAGGCAGCTCGGCGTCATGACCTCCACCGATCTCGAACGGAAGCGAATCCCCGCCGCCGAGCGGCGCTTGGAGGTGCTGCGCGCCGCCGCCCAGCTGTTCGGGCAGCACGGCTACGCCGCCACCAAGCTCGACGACGTCGCGGCGGCGGCGGGCGTGACGAAGCCGATCGTCTACCGCCACTTCGCTTCGAAGAAGGCGCTCTACCTGGCCCTGCTCGCCAAGCACGAGCGGGACCTTCCGACCTTCGTCGCGGACGTCCAGGACGAGCTCGCGGGGTTGTCTGAGGAGGAGCTGGTGCGGGCGATCCTCGCCCACTGGCTCGACTACGTGCGCGAGAACCGCCATGCCTGGCTGATGCTGTTCCGCGACAGCTCCGGCGACGCCGAGATCCAGGCGTTCCGAATCCACGTCAGCGCTCGCGCGCGTGCCGTGATGGCGGCCTTCGTCGCCGCCCAAGCCGGCGATCGCATTCCGGCGGACCAGGTCGAGCCGACCGCCGAGCTGCTGCGCAGCGGCCTTGCCGGCTTGGCGCTGTGGTGGATCGACAACCCCGAGGCCCCCAAGGCGGACGTGCTCGACGTCGCCGTGCGGTTGAGCGCCGCGGCGGCCGGCGCTCAAGGGTGAAGCTTCTCGCCGCGGGCGAGCATCGCGGCGAACTTCTCGATCCGCCGCGCGCGCGTCTCCGGCCGCTTCGCATCGTGGATCCGATACAGCACCGCGTAGCGGTTGGTGCTGTTCAACGTCCCGAAGAACTCTTTCGCGGCAGGGCTGTCCTCGAGCGCCTGCTGAAGATCCGGTGGAACCTCGATCTTGCTCTGGCTCGCGTAGGCGGCGTCCCAGCGCCCGTCGGCCTTGGCCCGCTTCACCTCGCGCAGTCCCGCAGGCCGCATCGCCCCTCGCGCGATCAGCTCGTCCGCCTTGTCGCGGTTGATCTGCGACCAGCGGCTGCGCGGCCGTCGCGGCGTGAACCGCTGCAGGAACCACTCGTCGTCGAAGCTGTTTCGCTGCCCGTCGATCCAGCCGAAGCAGAGCGCCTCCTCGAGCGCCTCGGCGTGCGTCACCGTCTCGATCCCCGTTGCCTTCTTCGCGATCTTCAGCCAGACCCCGGCCGAGCTGTCGTGGTGCTCCTCCAACCACGACTCCCATGCCTCGCGCGAGGCGAACGGCAGGATCGGCAGATCGTCAGCCGGCATGCAACTGCCAGTCAATCAGTCCCGGTAGGGCTAGACTTGTAGGGCTTCTACGGGGACGACAGGCTTCGACGTGGTCGGCCGTGGATGCAGTTGCGAGTCGAGGTTGTCGGTAGGCCTCGTTAAACAACCGGCAAACCATAGTTGCGGATGAGAATCACTCGTCCGCGCTCGCTGCCTAGTTAGATCTAGCCAGTGAGCTGTCGGCCTCCCCTCGGCCCGTGGGGGAGATGTCCGGCATCAGAAACGGGCTTGCCCCCGACGTGCGCCTCTGGCGCCGGGGGACACAACACAGAGGCTGGTCCCGAGCAACCCGGCCGGCCAGGCTAGCTCGGGACGAGAACAGAGGGCCGGCTACGCTCGTAGAAGCTGTATTCGCACGACCGCGGACGTGGGTTCAATTCCCACCGTCTCCACTTTCCAGACGTCTGCGGAGCAGGTGTTGGGCGGCGGCTGGGCTTCGGTCGTGACGTGCCCGAGATGGTCTGCACAGGCGCGAGCTGGCCGCTGCCGTCCCGCTCCGCCGCTCGCCCCGCCAGACTCACCGCCTGTGTTCTACGTACACCGCATCTCGCCACCTCCGCCAGGCGCAATCAATTGCGAGCTTGGCGAAGGCACGGAGCTTGATCTGGAGCACCATCCTGCACCGACCGGTCCCGGCTCGCGGGAGGAGCTAGGGCGACTGTTCCCAGACGGCATGACCAACCACGGTCGTGCCTACATGACCATCTGGCCGAACCCGGGTGCGTACGCCTGGCCGATGGAGGTCTTCCTGGAGGCGGTGCGACGGGCCGACCACGCCGAGAAGCCGTCCCGCATGACCTCCGCCTACGCGTTCGAGACGATCGAGGATGCGTATGCGTTCATTGGACGGTATGGGCTTCAAACGATCCAGTCGGATATCTACGAGGTGGACGGCGAGGTCCTCCACCGGGGAAACATGGAACTTGTCAGCATCAATATGCCGGCGTGCCCGGGCGCGTACTCCTTCGCGGTGGCTCGTGCCTACTGGCTTGGCGAGCAAGGACCAGCGCCGGCTCTCTGGGAGCTTCTCCTGCGTCCCCCGATAAGGGTGGGGCGCAAGGTTGAGGCGGATGTTCGCTGACTTCAACAGAGCGGACGCGCCGGCCGGAGCCGACGCGCCCGGAGCGAGTCAGTTCATGATCGCCCGCACCAGTGGCGCGTAGCCGCTGCTGTGGCCGGTTCGATTCGGGTGGTAGCTCTCTCCGATCGGGTTGGAGAGGCCGTTGAGCCACTCGGTGCTCGAGCAGACCGCATGCCCGACGAAGGGCGGGATGGCGTCCTGGAAGCGGAAGTTCGCTCCCGCGGCGATCGCCCTGGATTGGGTGACGTTGCGGAGCTGGTCGGCTGTCTGGTTCAGGCGAGTCATCTCCGCGCCGCTGAAGAAGGTGCCCGCGTTGCAGTCCACGCCCATGAACAGGCGGGGATAGGACAGGACGATCACGGTCGCGTTCGGCGAGCGTGACTTGATCGCGTTGTACACGTTGGTGAGCTGAGCCGGGAGCGTGTTCTGGATGTAGCTCTGCGCGGTGTTGATCGCCGCGTCGCAGTTCGACAGCCAGCTCGGCTGCGCGCACGTCGTGATCACGCTCGAGAAGCCGGCGTCGTTGCCGCCGATCGTGATCGTGACCCAGCGGGTCGAGCTCGTGAGGCTCGAAACCTGGTTGTTGAGCACGTCGCCGGTCCGGGCTCCCGAGCACGCGGCGAACACCAACTCCGTGTTCGGCCGCTGTACGTCGACGAGCGACGGATATGCGTAGATGCTTCTCTGGCAGCCTGTGTGGAAATACGTTCGAGTGCCAGTACCTGACGAAAAACTGTCACCAAGCGCGACATACTGCTCCGCCATGGCCGAGCTGGCGCCCGTGAGCGCGAGCAGGACCGCGACGCAGGTCGCTACCGAGAACTTCCTCATCTTCCCCTCTTCCCTCCAGTAACCCAAGTGGGTAAGCAATATCCGCTACGACGCGGGATTGCAAGGAAGGAATCGGTCGAGTAAGTGTTACGACAGCTGCTCGAGCGTGGTCGCCGGGCCACGCTCGCGCTGCTCGAGGAGGGCGCAGAAGACCTCGATGACCTCGGGATCGAACTGGTTTCCCGCGCATAGCCTCAACTCACGACGGGCGTCCGCGGCCGTCATCGGGTCCTTGTAGGGACGGTCCGAGACCATTGCGTCGTAGGCGTCGCAGACGGCGATGATCCGCGAGGCGAGTGGGATGTCCTCGCCGGCGAGGCCGTCGGGATAGCCCCTGCCGTCGAAGCGCTCGTGGGTCCAGCGAACCAGCTTGGCCGCGCGCGAGAGGGCGGGAGCAGCCGCCAGGATGCGCTCCCCGATCAGCGTGTGACGGCGCATGAACGCCCACTCGTCGTCGTCCAGCGGGCCGGGCTTATGGAGGATCTCGTCGGGGATCGCGGCTTTGCCGGCGTCGTGCAGGGAGGCGGCCTGGAGCAGCGGCGCGCGCTCGTCCTCCGGAAGTCCGAGCCGCTCCGCGACCGCGTCGCAGAGGCCGGTCACCTCGTCGAGGTGCACGCCGAGCGCGGGACTGCGCTCAGACAGGATCCGCAGTAGGACGTCGGCGCTCTGACGGCCGGCGGAGCTGCGGCTTTCGAGGTTCTTGCGGGCGTACATCCTTCGGTCGGCCTCGCGCAGCGCCTGAGTCGGGTCGACGGCCTCGGCCGGCACGAGCACCGAGCCGTGGGACGCCGTCACGTCGAAGCCGTCGCCGTGCTCGGTGAGCGCCTCGGTGGCCAGCCTGACGATCGCGTCACGGTCCTCGGCGGCCGCGGAGCTGAGCACGCAGAACTCGTCGCCTCCCATGCGGTAGGCGGATGCGCGACCTTCTAGCGTCGTCTCCAAGCGCTTGGCGACCCGCGACAGCAGCGCGTCGCCCGCGGGGTGCCCGAAGGTGTCGTTGTAGGTCTTGAAGCCGTCGAGGTCGAAGAGGACGAGCAGGAGCGGCTGGTCGACCGTGGCCGCTTGCACCCGCCGGTCGAGGTCCGCCAGCAGGCTGCGGCGGTTGCCGAGTTCGGTCAGGGGATCGTGCAGCGCCTGATAGGTGAGCTCCGCCGCGTTCAGCTTGCGCTCGGTCACGTCCTGTATCTGAGCGATCGCGTAGCCGGGCTCGCCGGACTCGGCTCGAAGCAGCGACACGCTCACGTCGACCCAGACGGTGTGACCGTCGGCGTGGACGTAGCGCAGCTCGAACTGACCGCGCTCGTCCCGGCCGCTGGCGAGGCGCTCGATGACGTTCGCGGCGGCCGCCGCATCCTCGGGATGCACGACGTCACGGAAGGCGTTGGCGCACAGGCGCTCCTGCGAGTGGCCGGTGATCTCGCACATGGCGCGGTTGACCTGCATGACCTCCGCGCCGTCGGCGTCGAACGCGAACAGGACCATGCCGATCGGGGCGCCCTCGAAGGCGCCCTGAAGCGCTCCTCGCTCTCCAGCGCGCGTCGGTACGACTCGCGCGCCTCGAGCCTGACGGCCTCGTTCAGGCGCCAGGCGGCGACGCTCGCGAGGCCGGCCGCGACGACGAAGCCGCCGTGGATCACCGCCCACTTCCAGGGGTGGGCGATCGCGTCGCCGTGGTTGTAGACGCCGCCCGGATCGACGGCGCCCATCGCGCCGTGGTGGATGACGACGTAGGCGGCAGCGACGAGGAACGGAATCCAGTCCTCGTAGAGGGCGAGCACCACGATCGTCACGAAGAACAGGAAGTGAGCCTCGATCGCGCCGTCCCAGACGTGGACGAGCAGCGGGCAGGCCGTGATCAGACCGAGCGACACAAGCACCGAGGCGACCCTGGGGCGGCGCTCGAGCAGCAGTGCGGCGATGCCGATCGGGATCAGTCCGGCGGCGTGGGCGGCGCTGTGCAGCAGGCCGTTGCCCTGCGCGGCGCTGAAGATCGCGAGTCCGATCGCCTCCGCGAACAGCAGCCCGACCATGGCGTGATGGCGATGACGCCACGCCGCCGCGGGCAGCGTGTCCCCTTGAGGCAGCAGCTCCCGCAGGGTGGCGACCACGCGCTGGAGCAATCCTCCCACCGTGGTAGTGCCCTGACTCAACGACTGCGGCACACGGCCCCCTGCGTCATGCCAGGCATATCGGCGCTTGCCCGCTATGTCTTGAGGTTGGCAGTCCGCGCCAGCTCGAGCAGCTCGGCGATCCTGCCGGCGAGGGCCGGCCATGTCCAGCGCGCCTGGGCCGATTGGCGGGCGGCGGCGCCGCGCCGGGCGCGCTCGTCGCCGTCGTCGACCAGCTCCACGATCGCGTCCGCGAGCGCGGCCTCGTCGTCCGGCGGGACGAGCCAGCCCGTGGCCCCCTCGTCGACGATCTCCGCGGGGCCGAAGCGGTCGACGGCGATCGGCGGCAGGCCGCAGGCCATACCCTCGACCAGGACAAGCCCGAACTGCTCGCGCACCGAGGCGAGCACCTGCGCGTCGGCGGCGTTGAGGAACTCGGGCAGCGCGTCGTGGTCATGCCAGCCGGCGAGAAAGACGTCGCGGGCGCCAATGCGCTCGATGGTCTCGAGCGGATGCTCGCCCTCCCACTCGCCGGGGTGGCCACCAATCAACACGAGCGCCGCGGGCTGAGCAGTGCGACGGCGGGCCTGCTCGAAGGCCTGAATCAGCAGCGTGAGGCGCTTGACCTCGGTGAACCGTCCGACGGCGATCAGGACGACCGCGTCGGCGAGGGTGGCGATCGCCGCATCGTCGTAGGCGACGCTGCCGGCCGGCTCGCCCGGGGCCCAACCGCCGGGATGCTCGACGAGCTGTCGGCGCCAGAAGGCCTTGCGGTCCACGGGAGCGGGCCGGAAGCGCTCGGCGTCGAAGCCGTTCGGAACGACCACGCACTTGCGGGAATCGACGCCGAGCAGCTTGGTCGCACGGCCGACCTGGCTCTGGCTCAGCATGATCAGCCGCTCGCAGGCGCCGGCCCAGCGCCGCAGCCGCGCCGCCCAGGCGTCGGCGTGCGTCCATGAGGCGGGGGCTCCCGCCGCGATCCGCTCGAGCATCAGCAGCTCCGTGCCGTGCAGGTGACCGACCACCGGCACATCCGGCGCGACCTGTGCCGCCGCCTCGTTCAGTGGGGTGAGGTGGTGGAGGTGGAGCACGTCGGCGCTCGCGGCGCCGGCGCGCTCGAGCGCCCGGACCCAGTGGGCGACGTGGTCGCGGTACGCCTCGTCGTCGACCTGGGCGAAACAGGGGTCGGGGGCGTCGGGGCGGTCCTCGTAGGACGGGTGCATCGGCGCGCCGCCGGGGCCGAAGTCGACGGTCTCGAGCTCCAGGCCCGAGTAGAACGCCCGCGCGTCGCCGTGGCCGCCAGGCAGCGAGCCGGAGAGGACGGTGACGTCCCAGCCGTGGGCCGGCAGCTCGGTGGCCAGGGCGCGGGCGACATGAGACGACCCACCGCGCGGGAAGAACAGCAGACCGAAGAGAACCCGCATCCGGTCGACTCTATGGGTGCTCGGGCGCGTTGCAGCGCCCGGTCAGGCCGGCCAGTCCTCCACGAAGATGTCGAGCACGAGCTCGGCGCCGTCGCCGGCGGCGTAGCCGCTGAGATCGGTGACACCGGCGGCGGCGAGGACCTCGTCGTCGACGTAGGTGTTCCCCGACGCGGCCGAGGGCGCGCGGCGGACGATCTCGTACGCCGCGTCGGCGACGATCTCCGGCGTGCGGCTGGCTGCCATCGCGGCGTCGCCCCCAAGCAGGTTCTGGACCGCGGCGGTCGCGATGATCGTGCGTGGCCAGAGGCAGTTGGCGGCGATCGACGGCTCGTCGGCGGCGACGCCGAGTGTGATCATCGACATGCCGAACTTCGACACCGTGTACACGGAGTGACCCTTCAGCCAACGTTCGCTCAGCGACAGCGGCGGACTCAGCGTGAGCACATGCGCGTGGTCTGACTCGCGCAGGTGGGGGAGGCAGGCCTGGGTCACGACGAACGTGCCGCGCGTGTTGATGTCCGCCATCAGGTCGTAGCGCTTGGGCGGCAGCTCGCTCATCGGGGCGAGGTTGATCGCCGAGGCGTTGTTGATGCAGATATCGATCCCGCCGAAGCGCTCGACGGCCTGCGCCACCGCGTCCGCGACCTGTTGCTCGTCGCGGATGTCGCCGAGGATCGGCAGGGCCTTTCCGCCTGCCTCCTCGATCTCCGCCGCCGCGGTATGGATCGTCCCCGGCAGCTTCGGGTGCGGCTGGTCGGTCTTGGCCACGAAGGCGACGTTGGCGCCCTCGGCCGCCAGCCGCTTCGCAATCGCCAGCCCGATGCCGCGGCTGCCACCGGACATGAACACGGTCTTGTCGGTCAGTTCGCTCATAGGTCGCGAGAGCCTATGGCCTGAGGGCGGCACTCGGCTGGGTAGCCGTTGTCAACGCAGGATAGGATGGGGGCCATGGAGCTCGACCGGACCGAGGCCGACTGTTCGATCGAGGGCACGCTCGAGCTGGTCGGGGAGAAGTGGACGCTGCTGATCCTGCGCGAGGCCTTCTGTGGCGTGAAGCGCTTCGAGGACATTCAGCGCGGGGTGGGCTGTGCACGCAACCTGCTCAGCTCGCGGCTCGGGAAGCTGGTCGAGAACGGCATTCTCAGGCGCGAGCCCTACCGCGAGCCGGGGCGGCGTCAGCGCTACGAGTACCGGCTGACCGAGAAGGGGCTGGAGTTGTTCCCGGTGCTGGTCGCGCTGATGGACTGGGGCGACCGCTGGGCGACGGGCGCCGGCGGTCCGACGGTCGAGATCCGCCATTGCGACTGCGACGCGAGGGTCCACGCGGACCTCACCTGCGAGCATGGGCACACCGGCCTGACCGCGCGCGACACGTACGGCGCGCCGGGCAAGGGCCTGCGGCTCGCGAGCTGAGCCCGGGGCGGCTCGGCCCGTCGGCTCAGTGGTCACGCCAAGCCTTGTTGCGGTACGGCGCTCACTTTTAGTAAGCTCGCCGCGAACTCGCGCCACCGACCGCCGAAGGAGATCACCGCCGCCATGACGACGCTCGAGAACGGCCGCTCGAAAGGACTCGCCCTCGCGCTGCTCGCGATGACCCAGTTCATCGTGGTGCTCGACGCCTCGATCGTGAACGTCGCGCTGCCGTCGATCGGCACCGACCTCGACTTCTCGCAGGAGAACCTCTCGTGGGTGGTCAACGCGTACACCCTGACCTTCGGTGGCTTCCTGCTGCTCGGCGGCCGGCTCGCGGACCTGCTCGGCCGGCGGCGGATGTTCATCGTCGGCCTGATCCTGTTCGGCGCGGCATCGCTCGCGGGCGGCCTGGCGCAGAGCGAGGCGCAGCTGATCGCCGCGCGGACGATCCAGGGCCTCGGCGCGGCGATCATCTCGCCGGCGGCGCTCTCGATCGTCACGACGACGTTCGCGGAGGGCGCGGAGCGCAACCGCGCGCTCGGCGTCTGGGGCGCGGTCGCGGGCGCGGGCGGCGCCGCGGGCGTGCTGCTCGGCGGCGTGCTGACCGAGTTTCTCGGCTGGGAGTGGGTGCTGCTGGTCAACGTCCCGATCGCGCTGATCGCCGCCGCACTGGCGCCGCGGCTGCTGATGGAGAGCCGTCATCCGACGGCGACGACCTTCGACATCCCGGGCGCCGTGTCGGTGACCGCGGGCCTTGCGCTGCTGGTCTACGGCCTCGTGAACACCGTCGACGTCGGCTGGGGATCGGCGGAGACGCTCGCGATCCTTGCCGGCGCGCTGGCGCTGCTGGGAGTGTTCGTGGCGATCGAGTCGCGCACGAGCAGTCCGCTGATGCCATTCTCGATCTTCCGGCTGCGCACGCTGACCGGCGCGAACATCGTCGGCCTGCTGGTCGGCATGTCGCTGTTCTCGATGTTCTTCTTCATCTCGCTCTACGTCCAGCAGGTGCTCGGCTACGAGCCGCTCGAGGCCGGCCTCGCCTACGTGCCGCTGAGCGTGCTGATCATCGTCAGCGCCGGCGGCGCCTCGCAGCTCGTGACGCGCTTTGGCTTCAAGCCGCCGCTGATCGCCGGCATGCTGCTGATCTCGGTCGGGCTGCTTTGGTTCTCGCGCGTGTCCGCGCCGAGTGGCAGCTATGTCGGGGACGTGCTGTTCCCGTCGATGATCGTCGCGGTCGGGCTCGGGTTCGCGTTCGTGCCGGTCACGATCGCGGCGGTGACCGGCACGCGGCCGGGCGAGGCCGGCCTCGCCTCGGGTCTGATCAACACCTCGCAGCAGATCGGCGGGGCGCTCGGGCTCGCGATCGCCGCGACCGTCGCCAACTCGACGACGGCGGACGTCGTCGCCTCCGGCGAGCGCAACCGCCTGGTCGCTCTCAACGAGGGCTTCCAGGACGCCTTCCTCGTCTGCGCCGCCTTCGGCATCCTCGGCGCGATCCTGGCCGCGACGCTGATCTCCTCGCGCGACAGCCGCGAGCACGCCGAGGCAGCGCAGCGCGGTGAGGTCGACCCGGTGCCGGCCGCTTAGACGCGGCCGGTCGCCTGGCGCCTGCGCCGGGCGAGCGCATCGACGATCACGGCCGCAAGCAGGACTGCGCCGGTGACCATGAACTTGACCGAGGACTCGAGCGCGAGCAGGTCCATGCCGTTCGAGATCGAGCCGATCACGAGCGCGCCGAGCAGGGCCGTCCAGACCGAGCCGCGGCCGCCGAAGAGGCTGGTGCCGGCGATCACCGGGCCGGCGATCGCGAGCAGCAGGAAGTCGCCGGCGCCTGAGGACTGGTTCACGGCGAGCAGGCGCGAGGCGGCCATGATGCTGCCGACCGCCGCCATCGAGGAGGCGATCGCGAACACCACGATGCGGATCCGCTGGACCTTGATGCCGGCGCGTCGCGCCGCCTCGGCGTTGCCGCCGACGGCGTAGATGTGGCGGCCGAAGGTCGTCTTCGTGGTGATGAACTGGAACAGGATCACGAAGCCGACGAAGATCAGTGCGGCGAGCGGCAGGCCACGGTCGTCGTTGAGCACCGCGACCGCGATCAGGATCGCCGCTGCGGCGACCGCGAGCCGCGCTACGACCACTCCGAGCGAGCGCACGCGCAGCCCCTCGCGTGACTTGCGGCGCCAGTCGAGCAGCGTCACGGCCGCGTAGACCGCGATTCCGACGATCGCGATCGTCCAGCCGGTCGCGCCCTCGTAGAAGGTGCTCGTCAGGCCGGTGATCTTGGGGTCGGTGATGTTGAGCGTGCCGGTCGCGCCGAGCACCTCGAGCTGCGCCCCCTGCCACGCAAGCAGGCCGGCGAGGGTGACCACGAACGACGGGATGCCGAACGTGGTGAAGATCGATCCCTGGAACGTGCCGATCGCTGCGCCGACGGCGACTGCGGCGGCGATCGCGAGGTACGGCGACCAGCCGTGCTTGACGCTCAGCACGCCCATGATCGCGGCGCACAGACCGCTCACCGCGCCGACCGACAAGTCGATCTCGCCGAGCAGCAGCACGAGCACCACACCGACGGACACGAGGCCGATCGCGGTGATCTGGAGCAGCAGGTTGGTCAGGTTCGTCGCGGTGAGGAAGCGGTCCTCCTGGCTCTGGAAGATCGCCCAGATCACCGCCAGGACCACCAGCACGCGCAGCTCGCCGAGGTCGCCCTCTATGAAGCGGCGCAGGAAGCTGCCGCCGTCGCGCGGCTCCTCCTGCCCCTCGGGCGGGGCCGGCTGCTGGGCGACCGCGCCGGCGTGGGTGCTCATCGCCGCTCCTCCGCGGCTCGCTCGCCCGGTTGGCTCTCGCCGCCGTCGGCGCTCACGGGCGGCCCGAGGTCGCCAGTCGTCGGATCGCTCGCGCCGGTGATCGCGCCGACGATCTCCTCGTTGGTCGTCTCGCTCGTGACGAAGTCGCCGGCCTTGCGGCCGAGGCGCAGCACGAAGATCCTGTCCGCGACCTCGAAGACGTCGGCGAGGTTGTGGCTGACCACGACGACGCCGTGGCCGTTCTCGCGCAGCCGCTTGATCAGCGCCAGCACCTGCGCGGTTTGGCGCACGCCGAGCGCCGCGGTCGGCTCGTCGAGCAGGACGACCTTAGGGTCGCCGAGCAGCGATCGCGCGATCGCGACCTGCTGGCGCTGGCCGCCCGACATCGTGCCGACCTCGGAGCGGACATCGGTGATCGTCACGGCGAGGTTGTCGAGCAGCTCGTGCGCCTGTCGCTCCATCGAGGTCTCGTCGAGCTGGCGGGTGATCGTCGCCACGCCGCCGCTGCGCTCCTCACGGCCGAGGAACAGGTTCTCGACCACGTCGAGGTTGTCGCAGAGCGCGAGGTCCTGGTAGACGGTCGCGATCCCGAGCTGGACGGCGTCGGTCGGGGTCGAGACCCGCACCTGCTCGCCGTCGAAGAGGATCCGTCCCGAGTCGATGCCGTGGATCCCGGCGATCGCCTTGACGAGCGTCGACTTGCCGGCGCCGTTGTCCCCGACGAGCGCGACGACCTCGCCGGGGCGGACCTCGAAGTCGACGTCCTGGAGCGCCTGCACTGGACCGAAGCTCTTGCTGACCTTCTCCAGCGCCAGGACAGGCGCTCCATTTGCGTTCACTGGATGCCGGCCTCCTGGCACGCCGACTGGTAGCGGCTGGTGCAGATCTGGTTCGCGGTCCAGAACTTGTCCTTGATGATCGTGTCGCGGATGTTGTCCTTGGTCACCGCGACCGGTGTCAGCAGGACCGAGGGCACCTGCTTCTGGCCGTTGTCGACCTCGTCCTCGACCATGCCGCTCGGCGGGTCCTCGCCGCGCGCCACCGCGATCGCGAGCTGCGCAGCCTGCTCGGCCTCGGGCTTGATCGCCTTGTAGACCGTCATGTACTGCTCGTCGATCAGGATCCGCTGGATCGCCGCGAGCTCGGCGTCCTGGCCGGTCACGGGGATCGTCTTCGGATCGACGCCGTTGGACTTCATCGCCGCGATCGCGCCGCCGGCGGTGCCGTCGTTGGCGGCGTAGACGCCCACGAAGCCGTCCCGGCCGAGCGCGGTGATCGCCTGCTCCATCTCCTGCTGGGCCCGGTCAGGGCTCCAGTCCGGGGTGTCGTACTCGCGACCCACCTCGAGATTGCTCTCGTCGATCACGCTGTGCGCGCCCTGCTTGAACAGCTTGGCGTTGTTGTCGGTCGGCGCGCCGTTGATCATCACGCTCGTGCCGTCCTGGTTGTTGTCGTCCTCGAGCCGCTGGACGAGGCTCTCGCCCTGGAGCCGACCGACCCGCTCGTTGTCGAACGAGATGTAGTAGTCGACGTCCGCGTCGGTGATCAGGCGGTCGTAGCTGATGACCGGGATGTCGGACTGCTTCGCGCGCGCCACGATCGAGCCCGCCGACGCCGCGTCGACCGGGTCGAGCACCAGCACGTCGGCGCCCTTGGTGATCGCCGCCTACGCCTGCTGCTGCTGCTTCGCCGCGTCTTGGTCCGCGTTCGAGTAGATCAGCTCGCAGTCCGGGCAGCGCTCGTTGAGCTCACGCTCGAAGTTGGGACGGTCCTGGGACTCGTAGCGCGCCGTCTTGGACTCGGGCAGCAGCAGAGCGATGCTCTCGCCACCGCCGTTGCCGCCTCCACCACCACCACCGCCGCCGCCACCGTCATCGTCGTCATCGCCGCAGGCGGCGAGCGCGCCTCCGCTCAACGCGAGCGCCGCCGCGATTGCGGCTGCTCGCCGGATGGTGCTGGACGGCATCTGAGACCTCCTTGGTCTATGTCAGGGCTCGGATCGTCTAGAGGGGGAGAGCCCTTCAAGCCGCCGCTACCCGGCATCATCTTGTTTCACTCATCACAAAGCGGAGTTTTGGTCAGTGTTCATACGGCCCGTCCCACCGGCCCTCAGGCGACTGGCCGAAACGGCCAATCACACGTCTTCGTCGAGCGCCGCGAGCTGTGTGAAGAGCACGAGCGCGCCCGCGAGCATCAGGGTGACGCCGGCGCCCCGCAGCAGGTTGTCGCTGAGAAAGGTGACAGCCGCCCCCAGTGCCACAAAGCTCGCGCTGACGAGTGCGGCGGCCTGAGGTCGCCTTTTCGGACGAAGTCCGTCCGAAAAGTCGACCTCACTCTCCGGGGCCGCCGGGGCCTGTGTCGTCGTCGCACGCGCCGACGGCGTCGTAGCGGCCCCTGGCTCCTGCACCTTCAGCGGCGCGGCCGGATCGAAGCGGCCGGTGAGCACCAGCCTGAACAGGAACGCGAGCGACGGGACGAGGACCAACGCCCCGGCGCCGAAGCCGATCAGGACCGCAGTGATCGTCGCATCGCTCGCCGCCGCCTCCTCGATCGTCAGGTTCGGGAGGAACGTCGGCTCCTGCGCGAGGCCCCAGCCGGCGACGATCGCCGTGACGGCCGCCGCGGCAGAGAGTCGGGCGGGCTCGAAGCGGCGCGCGGAGACGAGCGCGAGCGTGACCGCCCCGGCTGCCGCGGACGCCAGCACCGCCACCAGCCCGGCGCCGCTCGTCAGGCCGTCGTAGAGCTCCCGGGCGTCGGAGTGCAGGACGAACGGGCCGCCTGCGAGCGCGAGCGCGCCGGCGACGAGGCCGGCGACGAGCGCGCGGCGGCGAAACGCCTCGGCCACCTCACGCGATCCCATCCGGGTCGCGTCGCCGGCGAGGTAGACGCCCGCGAGGTAGGCCGACGTGGCGACGGCGAGCGCGCCGATCAGCAGCGAGGTGGGGTTGAGCCAGCTCGTGATCTCGTCCCCGGCGGCGTTGCCGACGGGCACCCGGCCGGATGCGATGCCACCGACCATCGTCCCGAGCGCGAACGGCGTCAGGAACGACGCTGCGACGAACAGCAGGCTCAGTGCGCCCTCCTCGCGCGGAGTGTCCGTGCCGGCGCGCAGCGCGTAGCTCGCTCCGCGCAGGATGATCCCGACGGCCGCAAGGAACAGCGGGATCGACAGGGTCGAGGCGATCGAGGCGAAGGCCGTCGGATAGACCGTCCAGCACATCGTCAGGACGAAGATCAGCCAGACGTGATTGGCCTCCCAGACCGGCGCCATCGCGCGGTGGGTGTGGTCGCGCAGCGCCTTGGCGCCCGCGCCGCGCGCGCTCAGCTCCCACAGCCCGGCGCCGAAGTCGGCACCGCCGAGCACGACGTACGCCGCCAGGCCGACGAGCATCAGGATCACCGGGATCTCAGCCACGCCCGGACTCCTCGACGGCGCCTCGGCGGGCGTTCTCAGCCACGCCCGGCGACCTCCTCCTCGAGCGGCCTGCGCGCAAGCCGGCGCAGGATCCAGACCACGGCGACCAGCAGGCTGAGGTAGACGATCGCCATCGTCGCGTAGCCGACCGGGATGCCGCCGGCGCCCGTGACCGCCGCCTCGGTGCGCATTACCTCGTAGACGACCCACGGCTGGCGACCGACCTCGGTCGTGACCCAGCCGGCGATCAGCGCCACGACCGACAACGGCCCGGCGGCGATCGTCGCGCGCCAGAACCAGCGCGACTCCGGCAGGCGCCGCTTGCGCACCCGCACCGCCAGGTACCACGCGGCGAGTGCCGCTAGCAGCGAGCCGATGCTGACCATCGTCAGGAACGACGCGCGCACGATCCCGACCGGCGGACGGTCGTCGGCCGGGACCGAGTCGAGCCCGGTGACCGTCGCGCTCGGGTTATGGAAGGCGAGCAGCGACAGCAGGTCCGGGATCTCGGGACCGCCGGGCACGCTGAACGGCGCCCCCTTCGTCGTCTCGCGCAGATCCTCGAACGACGCGAGCTTCACCGGCTGCTCCTCCGCGACGACGCGCGCCGCCCAGTCGCCGACGATCAACTGCACCGGCGCCGCGATCGCCGCCGCCGTCAGCGCGATCGTCAGCGCCGCGCGCTCGTAGCGCCCGCGCCGGCCCTTCAGCCACTGCCAGCCGTAAACCGATGCGAGCAGGAAGCCGGCCACGATGTAGGCAGCGACGTACATGTGGACGATCTCGTGGGCGAGGTACGAGTTGTCGAAGAGTGCCTTCCACGGGTCAACGTCAACCGCCTCGCCGTTCTCGATTCGGAAGCCGCCCGGGCTGTTCATCCACGCGTTGACGGATATGACGAAGAACGACCCGGTGACTCCGGACACGATCACCGGCAGGCCCGTCAGCAGGTGCGCGCGCGGCGACAGCCGATCCCACCCGTAGACGTAGATCGCGATGAAGATCGCCTCGACGAAGAACGAGAAGCCCTCGAGCGTGAACCCCAGGCCGAAGACGTCGCCGAACGTCGCCATGAACTCCGGCCACAGCAGCCCCAGCTCGAAGCTCAGGATCGTGCCCGTCACCACGCCGACGGCGAACAGCGCCAGCATCACCTTCGACCACCGCCTCGCCAGCGTCCGGTAGACGGGATCCCCGCTGCGCATATAGCGCCACTCCGCAAACACCACGAACGCCGGGAACGCCACCCCGAAGCACACCAGCGGAATGTGCGCGATGAACGACATCGCCTGCATCTGCCGCGCCTCCAGCAGGTACTCCTGCTGGACGGGCCCGAACGCGGCGGCGATGAGGTCGAGGGCCATGAGGGCACATCGAGCCTAGCGCCGGCCGAGGCGCCGCTAGTTCGTGAGTCGGCACGGTGGGTATGGCTCCTCCTGGACACGACCACGGAGGACCGATCAGATGGCCGAGGGCACGGAGTACGACCGCCAACAGGAGCAGCGGCCGCCGCAGCACCAGCCGCGCCATCCCGGGATCCAGGCCGAGATGGAGCCGCAGCCGGTCACGGTGCCCGAGCACTACGTGGGCAGCGGCAAGCTGGAGGGGCGGAGGGCGCTGATCACCGGCGGCGACTCGGGGATCGGCCGTGCCGTGTCCGTCCTGTTCGCGATGGAGGGGGCCGACGTCGCGTTCGTCTACCTCGACGAGCACCAGGACGCCGAGCGCACGGTCGAGCTCGTCGAGGAGCATGGCCGGCGCTGCCTGCCGATCGCCTGCGACGTCCGCGACGAGGGCAACTGCGCCAGCGCGGTCGAGCGGACGGTCGAGAGCCTCGGCGGGCTCGACGTGCTCGTCAACCACGCCGGCGAGCAGCACCCGCGCGAGAAGTTCGAGGACATCACCGAGCACCAGCTCGAGCGCACGTTCCGGACCAACGTCTTCTCGATGTTTTTCCTGACGCGGGCCGCGCTGCCGCACATGGCCGATGGCGCCGCGATCGTCAACACGACCTCGGTAACGGCCTACCAGGGCAATCCGTCGATGATCGACTACTCGGCGACCAACGGCGCGATCGTCTCGTTCACGCGCGCGCTCAGCAACCAGCTCGCCGAGCAGGGGATCCGCGTCAACGCCGTCGCGCCGGGTCCGGTCTGGACGCCGCTGATCCCGGCGACCTTCCCGGCCGAGAAGGTCGAGAGCTTCGGCGACCACGTGCCGTTGGGGCGGGCCGGCCAGCCGGCCGAGATCGCCCCGAGCTACGTCTTCCTCGCGAGCGACGACTCGTCGTACATGACCGGCCAGGTGCTGCATCCCAACGGCGGCGCGGTGGTCGGCGGCTGAGCCGCTTCGCTGTTGCACGGTTGACTGACCTCTGGGCCAGCCAATCGTGCAACAACCCGGCGGCCGGGCGATTCGGCCGCCGGGGCACATCAGGACTCAGTCGTAGTCGCCGCCGCGACCACGACCGCGGCCGCTGCTGCCGTCGTCGCCACCGCCGTGGTCGTCGAAGCCGTCGTCGTCGCCGCCGTGGCCAGAGCCGCTGTGGTCGTCGAAGCCGTCGTCACCGCCGCTGTGACCGCTGGTGTCGTCATGGCCGCCGCTGCCTGGGCCGCTGTTCGAGCCGTGGCTGCCGCTGTCGTCGTCACCGCCGCGACCGCGCCCACGGCCGCGACCCCGCCCGTGATCGTCGACGCGCACGCCGGCGTTGGGTGCGACGCTTGGTGCACGGTCGCCGCGTCCCTGATCGGCGGTGCCGTCGTCGTCGCCTGACGTGGTCGTGCCGGGTGCGTCCCCGGGACCCTGGTCGGCCGTGCCGTCGTCGTCGCCAGGGGTCGTGAGGACCTCGGAGGTCGTCGTGTCCTCGGCCGTGGTCGTGTCCTCGGCCGTGGTCGTGTCCTCGGCCGTGGTCGTGTCCTCGGCCGTGGTGGTGTCCTCCGCGGTCGTCGTCCCGTCCTCTGTCGTCGTGCCCTCGACGCCGTTCGCCGCCGGACTGACCGGATCCGGCGATGCCGGCACCAGCCACGAGCCGACGGCGACCGCCGCCAGAACACCCAGAACGGCGACCGTCAATCCTGTCGCGAAGCGCATCTTGCCCATGTCGCTCTCCTCTCGATTCGAAGTTGCACGGCCAGCGTCGCGGCGTGGCCGCCAGGGTCGAGCCAGCGGCGGGTAAGGACTCGGTAAGGGCTTGTGGGTCCGCTCTGGACCGGGGCTATGGTGGGCTTCGTGGAACCGGTGGCGGGACGCCCGCGCATCCTTTTCGTCGAGGACGAGCGCTCGATCTCCGAGCCGTTCTCGAAGGCGCTGACGCGCGAGGGCTTCGAGCCGGTCACCGCGTTCACGGCGGCCGAGGCGCTCGCGCTCGCCGACCGGATCGAGTTCGACCTCGTGCTGCTCGACCTCACGCTGCCCGACGGCGACGGCCGCGACGTCTGTCGCACGCTGCGGCGCAAGTCCGACGTGCCGGTCGTGATGCTGACCGCGCGCGGGACGGAGATGGACCGCGTCGTCGGGCTCGAGCTGGGGGCCGACGACTACGTCGTGAAGCCGTTCAGCGGACCCGAGGTGATCGCCCGCATCCGCGCGGTGCTGCGGCGGGCGAGCAAGGGGACGGGCACCGCGGCGGGGCCGCAGGATATCGGCGAGCTCGTCGTCGATCCGGGCGCGCGGCAGGCGTCGCTCGCCGGCGAGGAGCTCGACCTGACCCGCCGCGAGTTCGACCTGCTCGCCCGCCTCGCCCAGGACGCGGGCAACGTCGTCACGCGCGAGGAGCTGCTCGCGAGCGTCTGGGACGCGAACTGGTACGGCTCGACGAAGACGCTCGACGTCCATGTCGGCACGCTGCGGCGCAAGCTCGGTGACGACGCCGAGGACCCGACCTACATCCACACCGTGCGCGGCGTCGGCTTCAGGATGGCCGCGCCGTGACGGCGCACGACGATTCGCAGCCCGCTTCGGGCAGCGGCGCCGTGAGCCTGAGCCTGCGTACCGGCCTGCTGCTGGCGCTCGCTTATGTGCTGCTGTTGGCGATCCTCGCGCTCGGCGTGCCGCTCGCGCTCAACCTGCGCGATCGGGTCGACTCCGAGGTCCGCTCGCAGGCGCGCAGCCAGGCCGACGTCGTCGCGGCGACCGCGTCCGACCTGATCGGCGAGCGCGCGCGGGCGCTCGGTCCGCTCGCGCGGACCGCCGCCGAGTCGGTCCGAGGCCGGGTGCTGATCGTCGACGCGCGTGGCCGCGTGCTGGCCGACAGCGCCGGCTCGGCGCGTCGCGGCGAGAGCTACGCGGACCGGCCGGAGTTCCAGGCGGCGCTTGACGGCCGCGCCTTCCAGGAGCAGCGCTCGAGCGAGACGCTCGACGAGGAGCTGCTCGCGACCGCGGTGCCGGCGCTCGAGGACGGCCAGCCGGCGGGCGCCGTGCGCGTTACCCAGAGCGTCGACGCCGTCGACCGTGCGGTCGGCCGCTCGCTCGCCGGCCTCGCGCTACTCGGCGCCGTCGTGCTGGCGCTTGGCCTCGCAGTCGGCGCTGTGATCGCGCGCCGGATCGCGCGCCCGCTCAACCGCCTCGACGCGACCGCGCGCCAGATCGCCGAGGGCAACCTCGACCGTCGTGCCCCAGTCGAGGGCACGACCGAGCAGCGCTCGCTGGCGCGCTCCTTCAACACGATGACCGGCCGTCTCGCGCAGGCGCTGCAGGCCCAGCGCCAGTTCGTCGCCGACGCCTCGCACCAGCTGCGCACCCCGCTCACCGGTCTGCGGCTGCGACTCGAGGAGGCGCGCGCCGAGTCGCGTGACGCGGCCGCCCGCGAGGAGATCGACCAGGGCATCCACGAGGTCGACCGCCTCAGCGCGATGGTCGAGGAGCTGCTGGTGCTCAGCCGCGCCGGCGAGGGCGGGGTGACGGCCGAGATGCAGACGGTCGACCTCGCCCGCGAGGTGCGCGCCGCGGGCAAGCGTTGGGTCGGCCCGGCGCATGAGAGCGGCGTCGAGCTGGAGGTACGGCAGACCAACGGCGCGCTGCCCGCGAAGTGCTCGCCGGCGGCGCTCGAGCGCGCGATCGACGCGCTCGTCGTGAACGCGGTCCGTTACTCGCCGGAGGGCACGGAGGTGGAGCTCGTGGCCGACCACGGCAGGGTCGAGGTGCTCGATCGTGGACCGGGCCTCGAGCCGGGCGAGGAGGAGGCGGTGCTGCGCCGCTTCCACCGCGGCTCGGCCGGCCGCCGCGGACCGTCGGGCACCGGCCTCGGGCTGGCGATCGCGCAGGAGCTGGCCGGCACGTGGGGCGGCGAGCTGCGACTCGTCAACCGCGACGACGGCCGCGGAGCGCGTGCCATGCTGATCTGGAGGAGCGATTCGTGACTCGCAGGACCGTCATCGTCTGGGGCCTGGCCGCCCTGATCGGCCTCGGCGTCGCCGCAGCGATATCGCTCGGCGTTCGCGCGCTGACGACCGACCAGGTCGGTCTCGCCTCGGAGCCGATCACCGCGGGTGAGGAGCTCGCGCCGCAGCCGGACCGCCGGGCGAGCCGCGCTCGTACCGAGGCCAGGCAGCGTGCGGAGGCGCGAGCACGTCGCGAGCGCGTACGCAGACTTGCCCGACGGCGTGCCCGCCAGGCGGAGTCGGGAGAGCCCGCGCCCGCGCCGCCGCCTTCTGCGCCTGTGCCAGCGCCCGCTCCCGCGCCGCCGATCGTCGATGACGATGGCGGCGGCTCCGGCGACGACGGCGGCAAGGGCCGAGGTCGCGGCCGCAGCGGCGGCGACTCCGGCTCTGACGACTCGGGCTCGTCGGGCGACTCCGGCTCGGACGACTCAGGCGGCGGGGACGACGACTAGATGGTTAGGCGGCGATGGGTCTGTCTCGGCCGCATTGCGGCCTAGATCGGCCCGGCTTCCGCTAGTCGTCCTCGATGGGTCGTTTGCGGCCGCGATGTGGCCGCGATCGGCCCGCCGTCGCTGGCGCTACTCCGCGACGGCGCGGCGGAGGATGTCGCGGAGGGCGCGCTTGTCCTCGCGTGAGAGGGCGGCGATCTGTGCGGGCGGCTCGTGCAGGCGGTCGCGGATCTCGCCGCGCAGCTCGACGCCCTCGTCGGTGAGGGCGATCAGCTTGACGCGACGGTCGCGCGGGTCGTCGCGGCGCTCGATCAGCCCGCGAGCCTCGAGCCGGTCGACGATGCCGGTGACGTTCGAGGCATCGCAGAAGAGCGTCTCGGCGAGCACGCTCATCGGCTGCTCGGTGGCCGGCTCGAGCACGTAGAGCAGCTTCAGGCCCATCGGCGAGAGATCGTGCTCGGACGCGACCGCCGGGACGCGCGGAGGGCGCTCGGAGAAGACGATCGCGAGGGCGAGGCTCCAGGCCTCGGTCGCGGGGTCGAGCTTGGTCTGGGTGCCCATGCCAGGGCGATGATACTAGAGAGACGTAAATATTCCAGTGAGGCGAAGATGGACTCAAAAAATCTTTGACAAAGTCAAGCATCGTGTTAGCCTGCACAGCCATGAGCGCGAACCAGCACCCCGCCAGCATCGAAGTCGAGGGCCTCGTGAAGCAGTTCAAGAAGGGCCCGCGGGCCGTTGACGGGATCGACCTGCACGTCGACCCAGGCGAGATCTACGGCTTCCTCGGCCCGAATGGCGCCGGCAAGTCGACGACCGTGTTGATGCTGACCACGCTGCTGCCGCCGACGGCAGGAGCCGCGCGCGTGGCCGGCTGGGACGTCGCGACCGAGGGCGCCCGCGTCCGCGAGAGCATTGGCGCGGCGCTGCAGGAGGCCGCGCTCGACCCGTTCCTGACCGCGCGCGAGCACATGCGCCTGCAGACCGCCCTTCACGGCCTGCCGCGCGACGAGCGCGAGCGCCGCGGCGACGAGCTGATCGAGCGCGTCGGCCTCGCCGATGCGGCCGAGCGCAAGGTCGGCGGCTACTCGGGCGGCATGCGCCGCCGGCTCGACCTCGCGCTGTCGCTCGTGCACAAGCCGCGGATCCTCTTCCTCGACGAGCCGACCACCGGCCTCGACCCACAGAGCCGCGCCTCGCTCTGGGAGGAGGTCGAGCGGCTGTCGAAGGAGGACGGCGTGACGGTCTTCCTGACGACCCAGTACCTCGAGGAGGCGGACGCGCTCGCGGCGCCTGTGGGCATCATCGACGACGGCAAGATCGTCGCCGAGGGCACGCCGGCCGCGCTCAAGGCCGAGATCGGCGAGCCGGGTCTCGAGGTCGTGCCCGCCGACGCCGACCGCCGCGACGACATGGCGCGCGTGCTCGAGCGGTTCGGCGACGGCGAGTGCGTCCACCACGAGCGCGGCAGCCTCGGCGTCCGCCTCCAGGGAGGCGACGCGGCGCTCGCCGGCGTAGTGCGCGCGCTCGACGCCGAGGGGATCGGCGTCGCCAGCCTGCAGCTGCACGCGCCGACGCTCGACGACGTCTTCCTCGCCAAGACCGGCCGCTCGCTCGAGGGCTCGGGCGACGACGAGGCCGCCGAGGAGGAGGCGCAGGCCGACCGCGAGCGAGCCGCTGAGGGCGTTCCGGCGTGACCGACGGCTCGGTGGGACAGTCCGAGGGCGGTCAAGCGACGCGCCCGTCGCCGCTGGTCCAGATCCGCGCGATCGCCTGGCGGTCGCTGATCCGGACGGCGCGCCAACCGGCGCAGGTCGTCCCCGCGATCACGTTTCCGCTCTTCCTCTTCGCGATCAACGCCGGCGGCCTCGACGCCGCCGCCGGGCTGCCCGACTTCCCGGCGCCCGACTACCTGACCTTCATCCTCGCGGTGCCGTTCATCCAGGCGGGTATCTTCGCCGTCTCGGGCGTGGGCGCCGACCTCGCGCGCGACATCGAGTCGGGCTTCCTCGACCGGATGGCGTTGACGCCGGTCAGCCGCGCCGGCCTGGTCTCCGGCCAGATCGTCGGCACGATCGCGCTCGGGATCGTCCAGGGGACCGTCTTCCTGCTGGTCGGGCTCGCCGCAGGCGCGACCCTGGAGACAGGCGTGCCCGGCGCGTTCGTGCTGATCGCGCTGGTCGTCTCGATCGTCTTCGCCTTCGGCCTGATCGGCGTGACCGCGGCGTTCCGGTTCGGCAACGGCGAGGCGGTCCAGGGCCTGTTCCCGGTGCTGTTCGTCTTCCTGTTCCTGTCGACGATGGCGCTGCCGAAGGACCTGATCGCCCAGGGCTGGTTCCAGACCGTGGCGACCTACAACCCGGTCAGCTACCTGCTCGACGGGATCCGCAGCCTCTTCTACGGCGGCTGGGACGTCGCGACGCTGGCGGCCGCGTTCGGGGCTGCCGCCGGGATCGCTGCGATCTTCCTGCCGCTGGCGATCGTGACCCTCCGTGCTCGGGTGGTGCGCACATGAGCTTCCGCAGCCGCTCGATCGCGCTCGGCGTGGCCTGGCGCGGCCTGCACACCTTCTTCCACAACCCGACGCTCGTCGTGCCGGCGGTGATGTTCCCGCTGTTCTTCTTCACCGCGTTCGCGGGTGGGCTTTCGAACGTCAGCAACGTGCCGGGCTTCGACTTCCCCGAGAACTACACGACGTTCCAGTTCGTCTTCGTGCTGCTTCAGGCGAGCGCGTTCGGCGGCGTCTTCACCGGCTTCGCGATCGCGCGCGACTTCGAGGCGGGCATCGGCCGGCGGATGATGCTCGCGGCGCCGAGCCGGCGCGCGATCCTCGCCGGCTACGCGCTCGTGGCGGTCGGGCGCGCGCTGTTCGTCTGGCTGCTGTTGACCGTCGTCGCCCTGATCGCCGGGATGGAGGTCGGCGGCGGCGCCATCGACCTGTTCGGCCTCTACGGCCTCGCGCTGCTGATGAACCTGACAGCGTTGATGTGGGCGGCGGGGATCGCGCTGCGCTTCCGCTCGCTGCAGGCCGGGCCGCTGATGCAGACGCCGGTCTTCCTGATCATCTTCCTGGCCCCGGTCTACGTGCCGTACGACCTGCTCACGGGCTGGGTCAAGGCGGTCGCGGGCGTCAATCCAATCACGCCGATCATCGAGGCTGGGCGGGACCTGATCTCGGCGGGTCGGTCGACGCGCTGCTCGCCTACGGCGCCGTCCTCGCGATGCTGGCCGTCTTCGCCACGTGGGCGCTGCGCGGCCTGCGCCGTGCCGAGGCTGCCGGCGGCTGAGCCGCCGTTTCCCGCCGGCGCACGGCGGGTAGGTCGCCGACATGGACGATCCACGCCGTAGCGAGCAGCTGGAGAACGAGACCGAGGAGCTCGAGCACGAGGGCGAGCGCACCGAGGACACCCTCGAGCGACACGGCGACAAGCTCGAGCAGGACATCGAGCAGACCCGCCGTGACTGGGAGCGTAAGCAGGACGACAGCTCGGTCCCGGGCGCGGTGCCCGATCCCGATCGGGAGTAGCGGCAGCCGAGCGCGAGCTAGCGCGTCTCGAGCAGCCTTTGCAGCGTCTTCGCGTTGCGCGGCGCGAAGATCTCCCAGTCGTTGTTGAAGTAGGCGTAGACGTCGATCCCGCGGTCGCGCCAGGCGGCGATCCGGTTCGCCCATTCCTCGATCTCGGTCTTCGAGTAGTTGCCGCGCCGCCCGCGGTGCCCGTAGTGGAAGCGGACGAAGGTCCAGTCGGCGGTCAGCTCGTGGGTCTGGAAGGTCAGCTCGGGACGGTCGCCGATCACGAGCGCCGCGTCGTGCTCGCGCAGCAGCGAGTAGATCTCGGCGGTGAACCAGCTCGGTTCGCGGAACTCGAAGCAGTGGCGCCCGGGCGGCAGCAGCTCGAGCGCGTTCGCGAGCCGCTCGTCGTCGCGACGGAAGTTGGGCGGCAGCTGCCACAACACCGGACCGAGCTTGCCGGCCGGGATCAGCGGCGAGATCCGCTCGTAGAAACGGGCGATGCCGTCGCTGAGCGCGAAGCCCTTGCCCGCGTCGTCGCCGAGACGCTTGATGTGCGTGAGGTAGCGGCTGCCCTCGACCGAGAAGCAGAAGTCGTCCGGCGTGTCGGCCGCCCAGCGCGCCACCGCGTCGCGCGAGGCGAGCCGGTAGAAGGTCGAGTTGACCTCGACGGTGTCGAAGTGGCGCGCGTACTCGCCCAGCCAGCGCGCCGGACCCATGCCCTTCGGATAGAAGTCGTTGCGCCAGGACTGGTAGTTCCAGCCCGAGCAGCCCACCCTGACCATGGGCCGCTTCTACCCAAGTAGGCTCCGCACATGACCAATGTGACGAAGGGTGACGGGTACGCCGTCGCGAACCTCGACGATCTCGGCGAGGGTCCCGGCTTCCGCAAGATCCGCCGCGAGCTCGGCGTCGAGGAGCTCGGAATGAACGCGATCGTGATCCCACCTGGGATCGAGTCGGGCTTCCACTTCCACGAGCAGCAGGAGGAGGTCTATTTCGTGCACTCCGGCTCGATCGAGATCGAGTTCGGCGATGGAACGGTGCACAAGCCCGGCCCGGGCGGCCTCGCGCGCGTCGCGGCTCCCGTCAGCCGCAAGGTCCGCAACCGCGGCAACGTCGACGCGACCTATGTGGTCGTCGGCGGCAAGGGCGGCTACGTCGGTCGCGACGGCAAGGTGCCGGAGGGCGACGACATCGGGCGCGTCAAGCAGATCGACTGACGGCGGCGCCGGCCGCTGGCGGTGCGGGTCGCAATCGGTCGCGGATCGCGTTGCGTGCGTTGACCGCGACCGCGCGTGTGATCGTGGGGAGCAGCTGCTCAGGCTGGATGACTCGCGCGGCGAAGGCATGGAGGCCATCGGCGACTCGCGCGTTGCGCGCGCCCGCCGCGAACAGCGTTCGCTCGGGCACTCCGAGCGGGCGCCCGTTCGCGTAGTCGTGGATCATCCGCGCGTGGAGCGCTAGCGCACGCACGTGGCGGCGCTTGTAGCGCGCCAGACCGCGCTCGAGCGGCTCCGAGCCCAGCAGTGCCGGCGCGAGCGCGGCGCCAAGGCGCACGCCGCCCTCGAATGCCCAGCCACAGCCGACGCCCGCGATCGGGTCGGTGGCCAGCGCGGCATCCCCGACGAGCGCCAACCCCGGCGCAGTCGGCCCGCGCCAGAGGTTCGGCATGTCGACCTTGCCGAGCACCGGGGCCACCTGCTCCGCCTTGTCGATCGGCGGCGGATCCGGCAGCGCCCGGATCGTCGAGTGCAGCGCACCCGACAGGTCGCGCTTGAACTCGGGCAGTCGGTCCTTGGTGGGCATGCAGGCGTAGATCGTCAGGCCGCTGTCGGTCGGGAAGCGCGCCGCCCACTGCGGGTCCATCATCCAAAGCTCCGAGATCCGCGGATCGGCGGCGCCGCGCTCGTCGAAGTAGGCCGCATAGCTGAAGCGCGCATGTGGCGTCTTCCTTGGCTCCAGGCCGGCCATCTTGGCGACCCGCGACCCGCGGCCGTCAGCGCCCACGACGAGCCGCCCGCGCAGCAGCGAGCTGCGTCCGTCGGGCGTCCTCGCCTCGACGCCAGTCACGTGTCCGTCCTCGAAGCTCAGGCTCGTCACGGAGTGGCCCATGAGCAGTTCGACTCCCGGCTGGTCGGCCGCGGCGCTCCGCACGAGCGGGTCGACGACCTCACGCCTGATGTTGAGGGCGAGCGGCAGCGTCGTTCGCTCGGACTGGGGGATCCATCCCCAGCGCGTCCATATGCGCAGGTGCGTGCGTGCCGCACCGGCGTCCGTCAGGCGCTCGAGCAGTCCCAGGCGCTCCAGGGCGGGCAGTGCCGAGGGATGGATGAAGTGACCGCAGATGCGCTTGAACGCGGCCGGATCAGCCTGGCGCTCGACCAGCGCGACGCGTGCTCCCGCTTGGGCGAGGGCGATCGCGGTGGAGCACCCGGCAAGGCTCGCTCCGACGATCACCGCGTCCCAGTCGGTCCTCTGGACGCCACCGACCGCTGCCATCATGCCCAGGTCACCTTTCATGGCGAGTAGTTGCTGAGGAACCATACATGCTGGTGTTTCCATCTGGCCATCGTCGTCGGCGCTGCGCTCGCTCACGGCGAAGGCGGCCGACGCCGTGGAGCCTCGGGCGCGCGACGCGCCGGCCGGTTACGGTTGATCGATGGCTGAGGCTCGCGAAGTCGACGTCGCGATCGTCGGCGCCGGGCTGGCGGGCCTCGTCGCCGCTCGCGATCTACGTGCCGCCGGGGCGTCGACCGTGGTGCTCGAGGCGCGCGACCGTGTCGGTGGGCGGCTGTTGAACGAGCCGATCGGCGACGGCGTGATCGTCGAGGTCGGCGGGCAGTGGATCGGGCCGACGCAGGACCGGATCGCGGCGCTGGCCCGCGAGGTCGGTGTCGAGACTTTCCCGACGCACGACGAGGGCGCCAACGTGATCGAGTGGCGCGGACGGCTGCGGCGCTATCGCGGGACGATCCCGCGGATCAACCCGGCTGTCCTGCTCGACGTCCTGCGCGCCCAGCGCAAGCTGAACCGGATGGCGCTCGAGGTGCCGCTCGACCGGCCGTGGACGGCGCCGCGGGCCGCCGACTGGGACGCCCAGACGGCCCACACCTGGTTCCGCCGCCACGTGCGCACCCGCGCCGGCCGCGAGCTGCTCCAGCTCGCCACAGAGGCGGTCTGGGCGGCACAGCCCGAGGACGTCTCGCTGCTCCACGTCCTCTTCTACATCCACTCGGCGGGCCGGCTCGAGCACCTGCTCGACACGGGTGGCGGCGCGCAGCAGGACCGCTTCGTCGGCGGCTCGCAGCTCGTGCCGATCGGCCTGGCGCAGCGGCTCGGGCCGGATGCGGTAACGCTCGGGGCGCCGGTGCGACGGATCGAGCACGGTGCAGCTGGCGTCACGATCCACGGCGATGGCGACGTGGTCGTACGCGCCCGGCGCGCGATCGTCGCGATCGCCCCGGCGCTCGCGGGCCGGATCGTCTACGACCCGCCGCTGTCCGGCTACCGCGACCAGCTCACCCAGCGGATGCCGCTCGGCACGGTCGCCAAGTGCATGGCCGTCTACGACGAGCCGTTCTGGCGTGGCGAGGGCCTGTCGGGTCAGGGCACGAGCGACACCGGCCCGGTCAAGCTGACCTTCGACAACTCGCCGCCCGGCGGCTCGCCGGGCGTCCTGCTCGGCTTCCTCGAGGGCCGGCAGGCGCGCGAGCTGGGACGGATGGCGCCCGATCGGCGCCGCGCCGCGGTGATCGACTGCTTCGCGCGCCTGTTCGGCCCCCGCGCCGCCAGGCCCGACGCCTACGTCGAGCGGCTCTGGGCAGAGGAGGAGTTCACGCGCGGCTGCTACGGCTGTCACATGCCGACCGGCGCCTGGACCGGCTACGGCGAGGCACTGCGCGCGCCGATCGGCCCACTGCACTGGGCGGGCGCCGAGGTGGCGCAGGTCTGGTCGGGCTACATGGACGGGGCCGTCCGCTCCGGCGAGTCGGCGGCACAGGAGGTCATGGCCGCCCTCGGCTAGCCCCCCTAGACGCCGGTCGCGCCTGTCTAGGATCGACCGCACCTTGAGCGCCTGGTGGGAGAACGCGGCGATCTACCAGATCTACCTGCGCTCGTTCCAGGACAGCGACGGCGACGGGATCGGCGACCTGCCGGGCATCGTGAGCCGGCTCGACCACCTCGTCGACCTCGGCGTCGACGCGCTCTGGCTGTCGCCGATCCATCCGTCGCCGCTGGCCGACTTCGGCTACGACGTGGCCGACTACACGGCGGTCGACCCGGTGTTCGGGACGCTCGACGACTTCGACCGGCTGGTGGCGGCGGCAGACGCGCGCGGGCTACGCGTGTTGATGGACCTCGTGCCTTGTCACACGTCGATCGAGCACGCGTGGTTCCGCGAGCACCGCGACTGGTACATCTGGGCCGACGGCCGCGACGGCGGGCCGCCGAATAACTGGCGCTCGACCTTCGGCGGGCCGGCGTGGTCGCGCGACCCGGACGGCGGGCCGCGCTGGTACATGCACAGCTTCTATCCCCAGCAGCCTGACCTCGACTGGCGCAACCCCGAGGTCGTCGCGGCGATGGGTGACGTCGTGCGCTTCTGGCTCGACCGCCGCGTCGCCGGCTTCCGCGTCGACGCGATCGACCGTCTGATCAAGGACTCGGAGCTGCGCGACGATCCGCCGGCGAGCGCGCCGTTCGCGCTGCCGTTGCCTGAGGAGTACGCCGAGCTCGAGCACCTTTACTCGCGCAACCAGCCCGAGATCCGCGCGGCGCTGGCGTCACTGCGCGCCGCCGCTGGGGATGCCCTACTCGTCGGCGAGGTCTACCTGCCCGCGGCGCGGGTGACTCCCTACCTCGAGTCGCTCGACGCCGCCTTCGCCTTCGAGCTCTTCCACGCGCCGTGGGACGCCGACGCGCTACAGGCGGCGATCGAGGCGGAGCTGGCGCTGCCCGGCACGCCCGCCTGGGCGCTCTCCAACCACGACTTCCCGCGCCTGCCCGACCGCTACGGCGAGGACGCGGTCCGCGACGCCGCGCGGCTGGTCTGCTCGCTCCCGGGGCTCGTCTTCATCTACCAGGGCGACGAGATCGGGATGCGCGACGGTCCCGGCGCCGACCTGCCCTTCGACCGCGCCGGGCGCGACCCGCACCGCCACCCGATGCAGTGGAACGCGACCTCGACCGGCGGCTTCACGACCGGCACGCCGTGGCTTGCGCCGGTCGATCCCGCCGAGCGCAACGTCGCCGCGCAACGTGAGGACCCCGACTCGCTGCTCTCGCTCTACCGCGACCTGCTCGCCTGGCGCCGCGACACGGTCCGGGCGTCGGCAGAGGGATAAACCGCGCCAGGTTGGGGAAAGGGGTACCCATGGCGAACATCGAGTTCGACGGCGTCACCAAGCAGTACCCGGACGGCTATGAGGCCGTCAAGGACATGAACCTCGAGATCGAGGACGGCGAGTTCGTGATCCTCGTCGGCCCGTCGGGCTGCGGGAAGTCGACCGCGCTGCGGATGGTCGCCGGGCTCGAGGACATCAGCGATGGCGAGCTGCGGATCGGCGACGAGGTCGTCAACCAGAAGGCGCCCAAGGACCGCGACATCGCGATGGTGTTCCAGAACTACGCGCTCTACCCGCACATGACCGTGCGCGAGAACATGGGCTTCGGGCTCAAGCTGCACGGTGTCGACAAGGGCGAGATCGACGAGCGGGTCGAGGAGGCGGCGCGGATCCTCGACCTCACCGAGCACCTCGACCGCAAGCCCGCCAACCTCTCCGGCGGCCAGCGCCAGCGCGTGGCGATGGGGCGGGCAATCGTCCGCGACCCGTCGGCCTTCCTGATGGACGAGCCGCTGTCGAACCTCGACGCGAAGCTGCGCGTCCAGATGCGCACCGAGGTCGCGCGGATCCAGCAGCGGACCGGCACGACCACGATCTACGTCACCCACGATCAGACCGAGGCGATGACGCTCGGCGACCGCGTCGCCGTCATGCGCGCGGGCGTGCTGCAGCAGGTCGGCACGCCGATGGAGCTCTACAACCAGCCGAAGAACCTGTTCGTCGCCGGGTTCATCGGGTCGCCGGCGATGAACTTCATGCCCGCGACGATTGAGGGCGACACGGTCAAGCTGCCGATGGTCGAGGTCAGGCTGCCGCCGCTGCTGCGCGACCGCATCGGTCAGCGCGACCCGGGAAGCCACCTGATCGCCGGCATCCGGCCCGAGAACTTCGAGGACGCCGCGCTCGTCGGTGACGACGCTCGCGACCGCAGCGCGACTTTCAGGACGAAGATCGAGCTCGTCGAGTCGATGGGCTCGGAGATCTACGCCCACCTCACCGTCACCTCCGACCAGCAGCTCGACTCCGAGGAGCTGCGCGAGCTCGCCCAGGACGCCGGCGCCACCGAGGTCCCCGGCGGCGGCGAGGGCGGCGACGTCGTCGCCCGCCTCTCGGCCGAGAGCACCGTTCGCCAGGGCGAGGAGTCCGAGCTCTCGATCGACTCCTCGCACATCCAGCTGTTCGACCCGGACGACGGATCGTCGCTGACGGCCGAAACCGGTGCCGCGCCCGCCGGAGCCGGCGGCCCGCGCTAGCGCGGGCCGCCCGAGCCGCCGTCGCAGGCGGGTCTCGGGTCCTAGCGCAGCTGGTGCAGCGCGGCGGGGGTGACCTCGCGCAGGTCGAGGTCGTGGCCGAGCTCGGTGACGACCTCTGTGACATAGGCGTCGATGTCCGGCTGGCCCTGCGCGCGGGCAACCGAGACGCGGTGGTGGCCGTCCTCGACGAAGTGCGCGTCGGCGACGCGGTAGACGCGGATCGGGGGCATCGACTCGCCGCGCCGCTTGGCGGTGGCGATCCGCTCGAAGCGACCGCGGGGACGGCTCGAGGTCGGGCGGAAGGAGCGGTCGAACTCGCGCCCGCGATCGACGGTGCCGACGATCGAGTCGAGCGGGATCGACTGGAGGCCCAAGCGCCGCTCGCCGCGCCGGCCGAGCGCCTCGACGACCTCCTCGAACGGCAGGATCGCGATCTTGTCCCCCGGCTGCCCGCGGAGGCGATTTGCGAGCCGTGCGAGTGCCCGCCGGCGGCGGGCACGGCTGAAGTCGAACTGCGCGTCGGTCAGCGGAAAGCCGGTGTCCTTCGGCATCGCTCCGAGCGTACCCGGCGGGTTGCGCGGCGCCACGTGGCGACGACCTCGAGCGCGCGCCCGCGGCGGCACGCCTCGGCCGGCGACGCAATCGACACGTGTGCGAGGGTCTCGGCCGATGGCCCGCTGCTTCGTGACTCGACGGATCCCCGGGAGCGCCCTCGACCGTCTGGCCGTCGAGCACGAGCTGGAGGTGTGGGAGGAGCGCCTGCCCCCGACGCCCGCAGCGCTGCGTGACCGCGTTGCCGATGCCGAGGGGCTGCTCTGCATGCTCACCGACCCGGTCGATCGCGAGCTGATCGAGGCCGCACCAGCCCTGCGGGCGATCTCGACCTACGCCGTGGGCACGGACAACATCGACCTCGACGCGGCGAGCGGGCGCGGCATCCCAGTCGGCCACACGCCCGACGTGCTGACGGAGACCAGCGCCGACTTGACGCTCGCGCTGATGCTCGCCGTCATGCGGCGGATCTCGGAGGGCGACGCCTCGGTCCGGGCCGGCGACTGGCTGACGTGGGAGCCGGCGATGCTGCTCGGCCACGACCTGCACCGGGCGACAGTCGGCATCGTCGGGCTGGGGCGCATCGGACGGGCCGTCAAGCGGCGGGTGGAGGGATTCGGCGCCCGTGTCCTCCACAACGGCCGCACTGATGGCGTGCCGCTCGATCAGCTGCTGGAGGAGTCGACGGTGGTCACGCTCCACTGCCCGCTGACCGAGCAGACGCACGGTCTGATCGACGCCGCCGCGCTGCGCCGGATGCGCGCGGACGCCTACCTCGTCAACACCGCTCGCGGCCCGATCGTCGACACCGACGCGCTGCGCCCGGCGCTGGAGGAAGGCTGGATCGCCGGCGCGGCGCTCGACGTCACCGACCGCGAGCCACTGCCGGCGGATCATCCGCTGCTCGGCGCCCCGAATCTCGTCGTCGCACCGCACCTCGGCTCCGCCTCACACGAGACCCGCGCCGAGATGGCCGACATCGCGGTCGACAACCTGCTCGCCGGCCTGCGCGGCGAGCCGATGCCGCACTGCGCCAACCCGGCGGCCGACGGCTCCCATCGCTGACGGGTCGGTTCCGGCCATATACCGGCCGTAAGTCGCTTGTCGCGGCGCTTGCCCTTCATTGCGCGAGTCGGTGGGCCGATTGCGGCCGTACTTCGACCGCATTCAGCCCAAGACGTCCTGAGTGGGCGATTCAGGTGAGTCGGATGCGAGACTGGCGGCCGGATGGATCTGGGACTCCGTGACAAGGCGTGCGTCGTCACCGGCGGCAGCCGGGGGATCGGACTGGCGACGGTGCGGCTGCTCGCCGATGAGGGTGCCTCGGTGCTGCTGGTGGCGCGGTCCGAGCAGGAGCTGCGGGCGGCTGCCGACCAGTATGGGGAGCGGGCGCGCGTGCTGGCGATTGACGTGACCGAGCCGGACGCCGCGGCCCGTGTCGTCGAGGCGTGCGAGGAGGCGTTCGGCGGGATCGACGCGCTTGTCAACAACGCCGGCGCCACCCGCGCGCGGCCGATGGACGAGCTCTCCGACGCCGAGTGGCAGGAGCAGTGGGAGCTGCACGTGATGGCGCCGATGCGGCTGATGCGCGAGTGCGCGCCGCGGATGGAGACGCGTGGGGGAGGGCGGATCGTCAACGTCTGCTCGTCGTCGGGCAAGCGGCCGTCGCTGACGAACGTCGCCTACTCGGTCACCAAGGCGGCCCAGCTGTCGCTCTCGCGGGCATGGGCCGACGCCTGGGCCGGCCGGGGCGTGCTGGTGAACGCGGTCGCACCGGGGCCGGTCGACACGGGAATGTGGCTCGACGAGGGCGGGCTCGCCGATCAGGCCGCCGCCGCCCGCGGCGTCACCCGCGACGAGGCGCTGGAGACGGCGCGCGGGAAGATCCCGCTCGGGCGCTTCGGCGGCGAGGACGAGATCGCCGCTGTCGTCGCCTTTCTGTGCTCCGAGCATGCCTCGAACGTCGTCGGAGCCGCCTGGTCGGTCGACGGCGGCGCCGTTCCGACGATCCTCTAAGGCGATCCTCGCCTGACTCCGTGTGTCGCCTCCCGGGGGTGCCGCGGGGCTGCCGTCGCCCGCAGCTCCGCCGCGCCGGTGGCGCCTCGGAGCGACCGTCACCGTGCCTAGGCTGCATTCGGTGACCACCATCCCCTACACGATCCGCCGCTCCGATCGTGCGCGACGAGCGCGGATCCAGGTCAGCGCGAGCGGGGTCGAGGTCGTGGTGCCGCGCAGGCTGCCGCTGCGCGAAGTCGAGCCGTTCGTGGAGTCCAAGCAGCGCTGGATCGAGCGCACGCTGCTGCGGATGCGCGCGGCCGAGGCGGACCGGCCGCGCCCGCGGCTGGAGGACGGGGGCGAGGTGCCTTATCTGGGCGAGCGCCTGCGCCTACGGGTGCGCGTCGAGCAGGGACGCACGCGCGCGCACGTTGCGACGAGAGGCGACGAGCTGCGCGTTGCGGTTGGCGAGCGAGGGCCTGAGGCGGTCCGCCAGGCCCTGGAGGCCTGGTACCGGCGCCGCGCCCGCGACGAGGGCGGTCCGCGCCTCGACGCCGCGGTGGCTCGCGCCGGCACGAGCTACTCCAAGCTCCAGATTCGCGCCCAGCGCACACGCTGGGCGAGCTGCTCGTCGGACGGCGCGATGAGCTTCAACTGGCGGCTGTTGCTTGCCCCGGCGGAGATCCTCGACTACGTCGTCGAGCACGAGGTCGCGCACCTCGAGTACCACGACCACTCCGAACGCTTCTGGGCGCTGCTCGCCTCACGCTGCCCGGCCTACCGCCGGCATGAGGCCTGGCTGCGCGCCAACGGCCACACCCTGCGCCTCGCCTGAAGCGCTACTCCTGCCAGCGGAAGCCGCGGATCGCGAGGACCAGGCCGGCCGCGCCCCAGGCAGCGACGACGGCCAGCGCCCCGAGCTCATGCTCGAGTCCCCGGCCGGTGACGATCGCGTCCGACATGCCGTCGATGACGTGCTTCAGCGGCAGCGCCTCCGCGATCGCCGCGATCCCGCCCGGGAGCGAGTCGCTCGAGTAGAAGACGCCCGAGATCAGGATCGCGGGCAGGAAGATCGCGTTGACGAGCGCGGGCGCCGAGTCGAAGTTCGGGATCGCGTGCGAGAGGGCGATGCCGAGTGCGCCGAAGGTGACCACGCCGACGACCGTGAAGACGATCAGCTCGAGCCAGTCCTTCGGCCAGCTGACGTCGTAGAGCAGGTGCCCGGCGACCACCACCAGTCCGACCTGGACGAACGCGTTCGCGACCGCGTTGCCGAGGAACCCGGCGAAGTAGGCGGGCGCCGGGATCGGCGTGCCGCGCATCCGCTTGAGGATCCCCTGCTCGCGCAGGAAGGTGAGGTTGTAGGCCATCGAGTTGAAGGTCGTCGCCATCACGCTCATGCCGGCGATGCCGGGAATCAGCACGTCGAGCTCGTCGGGCTCGTCGGCGAAGACGGTGGCGATCAGCAGCAGCAGCGCGAGCGGCAGCACGAAGCCGAAGAAGGCCGCGCTCGGGTTGCGCCAGAAGAGCTTGCGCTCGAGCCGGAACTGGCGCCAGGCGAGCGCGGTCGCGGTCACCGCTCGTCCTCCGCCGTCAGCTCGAGGTAGACGTCCTCGAGCGTCGGGCGCACTACCTCCAGGCCCTCGAGCCGTTCCCCGCGGGCGAGCGCATCGCCGGTCAGCCGGTTGAGCAGGTCGGTTGGGTCATCGGTCTGGTGCTCGACGCGCCGCCCGGCCGAGACGTAGGACACGCGGTAGACGCCGGACTCCGCGCCGAGCTCGGAGGGCGGCCCCTCCACGACGATCCGGCCGTCCTTGATGATCGCGACGCGGTCGGCGAGCGCCTGCGCCTCGTCGAGGTAGTGGGTCGTGAGCAGCACGGTCTTGTCGAGCTCGCGCAGCGACCGCACGATCTCCCAGGCGCCGCGGCGGGCGGCGGGGTCGAAGCCGGTCGTCGGCTCGTCGAGGAACACGAGCTCGGGGTCGCCGACGAGCGCGAGCGCGAGGTCGAGCCGCCGCTGCTGGCCGCCGGAGAGCTTGCCGGCGTAGGTGTCGGCCTTCTCGTCGAGACCGACGAGCGCGATCGTCTCGTCCGGGTCGCGCGGGTGGGGGTAGGCGCGCGACATGTGCGAGACCGCCTCGCGGACGGTCAGACGCGGGTAGAAGCCGCAGCTCTGGAGCACGATCCCGACGCGCTGCTTGAGCTCGCGCCCGCGCTCCTCGGGGTCGTGGCCGAGCACCCGCACGTCGCCCGCCGAGCGGCGCCGGTAGCCCTCGAGAATCTCGACGGTGGTCGTCTTGCCGGCGCCGTTGGGGCCGAGCAGGCCGTAGACCTCGCCGCGCCCGACCTCGAACGTGAGGCCGCGCACCGCCTCGACATCGCCATAGCTCTTGTGGAGGTTCGAGACCTCGATCGCCGCTTCGCCCACGGCGGCGCACTCTAGCCCGCCGCGTCGAGCTCCTTCGCCAACGCCTCGACCCGGCCGCCGATCTCGTCGCGGATCGCGCGCACGTCGTCGAGCGAGCGGCCGTGGGGATCGTCGAGCTCCCAGTCGACGTAGCGCTTGTCAGGGACGTACGGGCACTGGTCGCCGCAGCCCATCGTCACGACTACGTCCGCCCATTGAGCGAGCTCGTCGGTCAGCCGCTGCGGCGTGCGGTCCGACACGTCGATTCCCAATTCGCCCATTACGTCGACGACCTCAGGATGGACACGCTCGGCGGGAGTCGTGCCCGCCGACCGCGACTCGTGGCGCCCGTCCGCGGCGCGGTCGAACAGCGCCCGGCTCATCTGCGAGCGGCCGGCGTTCTGGAGGCAGACGAACAGGACGCGCGCCATCAGGGCTCTCCCCTGACAGCTTGGTAGGCGAGCGCCGCCAGCGCTGCGCCCGCGACCGGACCGACGACGTAGATCCAGAAGTCCCGCCACTCCCACGCGGCGATCGCCGGTCCGAGCGAGCGGGCGGGGTTCATCGACGCGCCGGTCACCGGTCCGCCGAAGAGCGCGTCGAGCCCTACCGCGCCGCCGATGGCGATCGCCGCGGCCGCGCCGACCGCGCGCGTATCGGTGGCCACGGCCATGATCACGAACATCAGGATCGCGGTCAGGATCAGCTCATAGACGAGCGCGCTGCCGACCGCGACGTCGGCGGCGGGAACCGTCGCGCCGAGTTGGGCCGGCTGGTCGGGCCAGACGGCGAGCAGCGCCAGCGCAGCGAGCACCGCCCCCGCGACCTGGGCCGCGATGTAGGCGGCGGCCTCCCGCGCCGGGAAATGACGGGTGAGCGTGAAGGCGACCGTCACGGCCGGGTTGATGTGCGCGCCGGAGAGGTGGCCCGTCGCGTAGACCATGACCATGATCACCAGGCCGAACGTGAGCGCCACGCCGACCTGCCCGAGCGCGCCGTCGTAGACCGTGTTCGAGATCGCCGCCCCGCAGCCGGCGAAGACGAGCGCGAAGGCGGCGAGCGCCTCGGCACCGGCACGGCGGGCGAGATCGGGCCTTGCGAGCGCCGGCAGGGAGGCCTCGGCGGTCGTGACCTGCGCGGCTCCTACGTCCGCGGTGCTCGCCGTCGCATCCACGCCGACGAGCTTATTGCATTGACATCCATCAGTTCAATTGATATCTGTATATAGATGAGCGTCGATCTGGAGCTTGCGCCTAAGCAGAAGCGCCCCGCGGGGGAGCCGTGCTGCCAGCCGGTCGTCTACCCGGACGTCGACCGCGCCGAGGCCGAGCGGATGGCGGCGATCGCCAAGGCGCTCGCCGACCCCGTCCGGCTCCAGCTCGTCGACGTCCTGCGCAAGCACGCCGGCAAGGTCTGCGTCTGCGAGCTCGTGCCGCTGTTCGACCTCTCCCAGCCGACCGTCTCGCACCACCTCGGCGTGCTGCGCAAGGCCGGGATCGTCGACTCCGAGCGCAACGGGCTCTGGGCCTACTACTACGTCAACGACCAAGCACTCGAGGAGGTGAGCAGATGGTTGACACGGGACTGAGCGTGCGCCGCTCCGGCGGCGAGGGAGGTTGTTGTGACGACGGCGGCTGCTGCTGAGCGCCGCCATCCCGCCGGGCGGGCGAGTCGACCGAGACCGGCGGCTCGCCCGGCCCCGCGCCGGCGGTCTGGGACGATCGCGGCGTGAGCGCGTCGCACAGGGGGTGGACGCTCGCCGTCGTCTGCGCGGCGACGGCGCTGCTGCTGCTCGACGTGACCGTCGTCAACGTCGCCCTGCCGGCGATCGAGGACGACCTCGGCGCGAGCTTCTCCGAGCTGCAGTGGGTGATCGACGCCTATGCGCTGGCGTTGGCGGTGACGCTGCTGACCGCCGGCTCGCTCGCGGACCGGATCGGCCGGCGGCGGATGTTCGTCGGCGGCGTGCTGCTGTTCACGGCCGCGTCGGCGGCGTGCGCGGCGGCCTGGTCTCCGGTGGCACTCGACTTCGCCCGCGCGCTGCAGGGCCTCGGCGCCGCCGCGATGTTCGCCACGTCGCTAGCCCTGCTCGCCGAGGACTACCGCGGCGCCGATCGCGGGCGGGCGTTCGGCATCTGGGGCGCCGTCAGCGGCGCGGCGCTGGCGATCGGCCCGCTCGTCGGCGGCGCGCTCGTCGACGGCCTCGGCTGGCGCTGGATCTTCTGGCTAAACCTGCCGGTCGGGATCGCCTTGGCAGTCGTCGCCCTCCGGCGGCTGCGCGAGTCACGCGACCCGGCCGCGGGGCAGCTCGACCTTCCGGGCGCGGCCAGCTTCAGCGCCGGCCTCTTCCTGCTCGTGCTCGCGCTCGTGCGCGGCAATCCCGACGGCTGGGACAGTCCGCTCGTCCTCGCCGGCCTGATCGGCGGGCCGCTCGCCCTCGCCGCGTTCGTCGCGATCGAGCTGCGCGCCGACCATCCGATGCTCGACGTGCGCCTCTTCCGCCGGCGCGCCTTCGCGGGCACCGCCGCGGTCGCCTTCGTCCAGTCGGTCGCGCTCTACCCGATGTTCCTCTTCCTCGCGATCTACTTCCAGGACGTGCTCGGCTACACGCCGTTCGAGACCGGCCTGCGGCTGCTGCCGGTAACGGTGACGCTGTTCGTCTTCGCGCCGATATCGGGCCGCCTGACGGCGCACGTCTCGCTGCGCACGCTGCTGACTGCCGGGCTCGTCCTGATCGGAGCCGGGCTGCTGTTGATGCACGGCCTCAACGAGGGCGACGACTGGACGGCGCTGCTCGCCGGGCTGCTCGTCGGCGGCGCCGGCATCGGCGTGATCAGCCCGGCGCTCGCCGCCGCGATGGTCGGCGTCCTCCCGGTCGAGCGCAGCGGCCTCTCCTCCGGCATCAACAACACCTTCCGCCAGGTCGGCATCGCCGCCGGCATCGCAGGCCTCGGCGCGATCTTCCAGCACCGCCTCGCCGACGACGGCTTCGTCGCCGGCCTCAACTCGATCTTCCTCGTCGCGGGCCTGCTAGCCCTCGCCGGCGCGGTGCTCACGGCCTTGATCCTCCGTCCCGGCGACTTCCGCCAAGCCGACTCGGCTTAGGTGCCCAGGTTGCGTTTGACCCCGACAGTCGGGGTCAAACGCAACCTCGTGCCTTGACCGGCGGTGAGGTTGAGTTTCGCCCCGATAGTGGGGGTCAAACGCAACCTCACGTGTCGAGCCGGGCCGTCTCGGACTCAGGCACCGGCGCCCGCTCCGCCGCGGCCCTCGCCGCCGGCGAAGCGCGCGGCGCCCTCGACCGCATCGGCGTAGACGGCCGCGCCCGCCTCGGACTCGAGCGCGAGGCCGTCCGCAAGCGGCAGGCCGAGGCCTTCGATCGCGGCCCGTCGATCGGCGATCATCGTCTCCTGCGGGAAGGCGGCGAGCGCCTCGGCCATCTCCAGCGCTCGCTCGAGATGCCGACCTGCCGGGACGATCTCGGTCAGCAATCCCATCCTCAGTGCCTCGTCAGCCTCCAGGATTCGTCCCGTGAGGATGATGTCGAGCGCCCGGCCGAGGCCGACTATCCGCGGCAGGCGTTGAGTGCCACCGTCGATCAGCGGGACTCCGAAGCGCCGCTCGGTGAATCCGAGTCGTGCTCCCTCCGCTGCGATGCGAAGGTCGCACCACAACGCCAGCTCGAGTCCGCCCGCGAGGCACCAGCCCGAGATCGCCGCGATCGCCGGCTTCGAAGGCGTCCGCCGCGTGAAGCCCATCGGCCCGTCAGCCGAGTCGAGCCGCGGTCCGAGCGTCTCGATCGCCTTCAGGTCCGCCCCGGCACAGAACGCCTCGTCGCCCGCTCCGGTCAGGACCATCACGCGCGCGCCGTCGTCTGCCTCGAAGCGGTCATGTGCCTCCGCGAGCAGCTCCGCCGTCGGCCCGTCGACCGCGTTGCGCCGCTCCGGACGGTCGATCGTCACGACCGCCGCCGCGCCGCGGCGCTCGTAGGTCACCTGGTCCGAGTCGAGAGCCACCGCCGGCTCACTCTAGCCCGGCGCGCGGCTCCGACCCCGAAAATGCCGCGACCCCGTGCGGGGAAGCCGGGGCCGCGAGCGGGGGGTTACTGCAGGACCATCGTCTCGCGGGTGCGAGCTGGCGGTGTGAACAGTCGGATAAGAGGAGCTACCAGCCGATGCGCTGGCGCAGATCCGTGGCCTTGCGCTGCTGCTTGCGCTTCTCCAGGACCGACTGGAGCCACGAGCCGAGCGAGGCGACGGCGATGAAGAACACGACGACGCCGAGCGAGAAGAAGGTGATGATCTTGTCGTCGGTCTCGCCGACCAGGCCCTCGCCGTTGTCGTGTGCCATCGCGGGCACCGCGTAGAGCAGCCAGGCCGAGAGGGCGAGCGTGGTGAGGAGGGTCAGGCGGCGCTTCATCGGCCCGCAAGTTTACTGCCTGACCACGCCGGAGCCGGTCCCACTCACCTAGGGTTCCGCAGCCGTGTCGCTGATCGAGGCCATCGTGCTGGGGATCGTCCAGGGGCTAACCGAGTTCCTCCCGATCTCCTCCAGCGCCCACCAGCTGATCGTTCCGGCCTTCTTCGGCTGGGACGATCCGGGAGCGGCGTTCACCGCCGTGACGCAGCTCGGGACCGAGGCCGCCGTGCTGATCTACTTCCGCCGCGACCTCGGCGCGATCGCGCTCACATGGCTGCGCTCGCTGCGCGAGCCACTGCTGCGGACGACCACCGAGGCGCGCATGGGCTGGTACCTGATCGTCGCCACGATCCCGATCGCGGTCCTCGGGCTGGCGTTCGAGGATCAGATCGAGAACGGGGCTCGGAACCTGTGGCTCGTCGGCACGGTGCTGATCGTGTTCGCGCTCGTGCTGGGCTACGCGGACCGGGTCGGCAGCCACTCGCGCGAGCTCGGACATCTGTCGCCGCGCGACGGAATCCTGATCGGGCTGGCGCAGTCGCTCGCGCTGATCCCTGGGGTGTCGCGCTCGGGAGCGACGATGAGCGCCGGTCTGCTGCTCGGCCTCGAGCGCCCAGCGGCAGCGCGGTTCTCCTTCCTGCTCGCGGTTCCCGCGGTCGTTGCGAGCGGGCTGTTCCAGCTCCTTGGCATCCTCTCGGGCGAGGAGGGCAACGGCGACCCGATCGGCTACGTCGCGCTCGCGACCGTCATCTCGTTCGTCGTCGGCTATGCGGCGATCGCGTGGCTGCTCCACTACCTGACGACGCACTCCGTCGGCGTGTTCGTCGGCTACCGGATCGCACTGGGGGCGGCGGTGCTCGCGCTGGCCGGGACCGGCGCGATCTCCACCTGAAGACGATCCCGTTTGCAGCCGGTACCTGGCGGGTAGACCCGGCCGGTGATCGGCTCGCGCGCACCAAGGCTGCCTGCGTTCATGCTCGGCATTGGCCTCGGCGGCTTCATCGACGGCATCGTGCTGCACCAGGTGCTGCAGTGGCACCACCTGCTGACCGACACCGGCGACCACCCCGCGAGCACGGTCAGCGGGCTGGAGGCGAACACGCTCGCCGACGGCTTCTTCCACCTCGCGACCTGGGTGATCGTCGTGGTCGGAGTCGTCCTGACCGTGCGCGCCTGGCAGCGCGGCGAGCTCGCTCCGCCCTGGCGGCTGCAGATCGGGATGCTGCTCGCGGGCTGGGGCGCGTTCAACCTCGTCGAGGGGCTGATCGACCACCAGCTGCTGGGGATCCACCACGTTCGCGACGACCTCGGGGCACCGCTCGGCTGGGATCTCGGCTTCCTCGCATTCGGGGCGGTGCTGGTGCTCGTCGGGCTGGCGCTGGCGCGCACGGCACGTGACCGCGGCCCGGCTAGGATCGACGTGTGGGAACGCTCGCGAAGTTCGGTCTGATCGCGCTCGTCGCGCTCGTGCTGACGGCGCTGCCGGGCGGGGCCGACGCGCTGTCGTTCGCCTTGACGCTGCTCTCGATCGCCTTCTTCACCGCGATCGCCCTGCTCGGCTACCGGCTGTTCCGCCAGTACCGCGGCGAGGTGGAGGGGTTGCCCGATGGCGATCGGGCCGTCCTCTACGGCGCCATTGGGCTCGCGTTCCTCACGTTCTGTGCGACGAACCGGCTGTTCGAGGTCGGCGGCGGCGGCGCGGTCATCTGGCTTGCGCTGCTCGGGCTCTGCTCGTACGCGGTCTACCGGGTCTGGACCCGGTACCGCGCCTACGGCTGAGCGCGTCGGGTCGCACAGCCCCGTGACCCCGAGGTAGCTCGGGCGGCGCTCGCCGTCGTTGTCCTGTGCGTTGGCGGGCGCGACGGTGCTCGCATGGGCGCACCGCGAGAGATACGGCGCCGCGAGCGCGGGCAGGCGAGCGTGGAGCTGGTCGCCGCGCTGCCGTTCGTACTGCTGGTCGGCGCCCTCGTCTGGCAGTGCGCGCTTGCGGGTCATGCCGCGTGGCTCGCGGCCCACGCGGCACGCGTCGGGGCCCGTGCCGACGTCGTCGACGCCGAGGTTGGCCCGGCTGTTCGCTCCGTCCTCCCGGACGATCTCGAGCGGGGATTGGAGATCGAACGGGAGGACGGAGTGGTCCGAGTCGGCGTGCGCGTTCCGCTGCTCCTCCACCGCTGGCAGCTGCCGGTGAGGGTGGGGGCGAGCTCCTCGCTCGGAGGGGCGCCGTGAGGTCCGAGCGCGGCCAGGCGCTCGTGGAGCTGATCGCCGGCCTGCCCCTGATGTTGACGGTCGGCCTCACCCTGCTGCAGTTGCTCGCGACGGGGTACTCGGTCGTGCTCGCGGGCGCCGCCGCCGAGGCGGGCGCCTTGGCGCTGGCGGGCGGAGACGACGCCCGGGGCGCCGTCGAGAAGGCGCTGCCCGGCTGGTCCGAGGCTGGGGCGAGCGTCGAGGTAGACGACGACTCCGTTCGTGTCCGACTGCGGCCGCCTTCGCCGATCTCCGCGATCGCCCGCAAGCTCGAGGTGACGCGCGAGGCGGCGGTGGAGCTCGAATGACGGCGGGCGATCGTGGAGCCGCGCGTCCGATGATCGACGCGATGCGACCGATGCGGCGGCGTGGGCTGCTCGGCGCCGTGGCTGACTTCCTCGTCGAGCCGATCGATTCCTCGCGGCTCGAGCTCGAGCACGTCGAGTCCGTCGACCCTCCACGCCCCCAACGGCTTCGGACATGGGCGCGGACCGCTCGTCCGGTGATCGCGGTCGCTGGGCTCGGTCCGCGCTGCGGGACGACGACGATCGCCCGTGCGCTCGGAGCCGAGCTCGCGTTGCGGGATCCCGTCGGTGCGACCTTGGTCAGCGCCGACGCGTTGACGGGTGGCGGCCTGCCGCTCGGCACGCCGGCGGCCGCTCGCCTGACCCGCGCTCTCGCGCGAGTGCTGCCTCTGCACAGCCGAACGGTCGGCCGGCTCTGCCTGACCGCGTGCGGCGGCGAGCACGCCGCGAGCCTCGCCGACGTCGCGCACGAGCTCGCGCCGGTGGTGCTCGACGTCGGCGAGCCCTCCCAGGTCGCCGTGGCGGCCTCGCTCGCCGATGCGGTCGTGCTGGTCGGCTCCCCCGGCTCGGAGCCGGCGCTCGCCGTCGTGCTCGCGGACTCGCTGCGCCGGGTCGGCCCGGATCCCGTCGTAGTGCTCAACCGCGATCGCGGGGAGGACGACGGCCGCTGGGACGGGCGCTGTGCGTTGCGCCTGCCCGAGTCTCGCATGGGCGCTCAGCTGGCACTCGCGGGACGCGAGCCTCGCGGTCAGCTCGGTCGCGCGACCACCGAGCTCGCGGACCTGGTGGCGGGCCCGTGACCGTGCGGCGACGCCTGGCGGAGGAGCACGGTCAAGCGCTGCTGCTGCTCTTGGGAGTGACGGCAGTCGCGATCGCCGGCACGCTGGTCCTTGTCGCCTTCGGCGAGGCGCTTGGCGGCAAGTCCCGCCACCAACGCGCGGCCGATCTCGCCGCCGTCTCCGCTGCCCATCGGATGCGCGAGGACTACCCGCGCCTGTTCGAGCCGGCCATGCTCGAGACGGGCGTGCCGAACCCGCGCCACCTCAGCACGGCGATGTACCTCGAGCACGCGCGTTCGGTGGCCGTCCGGGCGGGCGCTCGCAACGGCGTCCCGCTCGACGCCGCGGACGTCGACTTTCCTGGCGACGACTTCGCGCCCACGCGCGTCAGGGTTCGCGTGCGCGGTCACGTCGACGTGCGTGTCAGCGGCGGCTCTCGCAAGCGGGAAGTGGACCTCCGTGCCAGCGCAACCGCGGAGCTGAGCCCCGCGGCGGGAGCAGCGCTGCCCACCAATGCCAGCGGCGGCGGCTACGCGGGCCCGCTCGCGTATCGAATGGGCAAGCCGATGCGACCAGACGTCGCCCCGGCCTTCGACCGTCTCGCCGCGGCCGCGCGCGCCGACGGCGTGGCGCTGACGATAACCAGCGCCTACCGCTCCGACGCTGAGCAGGCGCGCCTCTTCGCCGCTCACTCGGATCCCAAGTGGGTCGCGCCGCCCGGCAAGAGCCTCCACCGCCTCGGCACCGAGCTCGACCTCGGCCCACCCTCGGCATACGGCTGGCTCGCCGCCAACGCGCCGAGCTTCGGCTTTACGCAGCGGTACAGCTGGGAGCCTTGGCACTGGGGCTATACCCGCGCCGCCGGCTCCGCTTCGCTGGGCTACGGCAGCGCGATCCGTGACGGTCGCAGCGCGGTTCCCTCGTTCGTCCCGCGCGAGTACGTCGACGAGATCTCCCGCGCCTCGCAACGCTGGAACGTCGGCGCCGCCCTCCTCTCCGCTCAGATCTACGCCGAGTCGAACTTCAACCCGAACGCCGGCTCCCCGGCGGGCGCCCAGGGCATCGCGCAGTTCATGCCCGGCACCGCCCGCAGCTACGGCCTTTCCGACCCCTTCGATCCGGCCGCCGCGATCGACGCTCAGGCCCACCTCATGCACGACCTGCTGCGCCAGCTCGGCTCCGTCCCGCTCGCCCTCGCCGGCTACAACGCCGGCCCAGCACCGGTACAAGCCTGCGGCTGCGTGCCGCCCTACCCAGAGACCCAGGCTTACGTCGCCAAGATCCTCGGCATCCTCGGCGGCGCGGGCGACATGACAGGGGCGACGTTCGAGGTGCGACTAGTGGAGTAGCGACAGCTGCCCGCTCGTCACTCTTCGCGGTTGAGCGTCCTCGTGACGCGGAACAGGTCGCCGCGCTTGTAGAAGTCGACGGCGAGCAGGTTCGGCAGCTGTTCGCGCAGGCGGCGGCAGGCGCGGGCGCGGGCGAGCAGGGGCCCGTAGGCGTTGACCTTCGCGGCGTTGCTGGGCCGCGGCACCGGGTCGGTGGTCACCCAGTGGTTGACGAGGAAAAGCGGCGCCTGAGGCGGGCCGCGGTTGGGCCGGCAGCTCGCGGCGTCGTCGAAGAGCTGGGAGGGCCTGCGGAAGCTGTAGGGCGTCTCGTTGACCAGCCGCCGGTAGGCGAGCTGGTACCACGGCGCCGCGCCGGCTCGGTCCTCCGCGAGGACGACGAGGCGGCGACCTTCGTCGACCATCGCTCGCAGGGTCGGCCAGGACGAGTCGGCCGGAGGCGTGAACACGTACGGCGCGAGTCCCGCATCGCCGACGGCCTGGACGAAGTCGGTTGGGCTGATCGCGTCCTGGTTGATGACGACGACCACCTCCGCCGGGTGGGTGACCAGGAAGTCGTGGATGTCGTCCAGGCCGTTCGACAGCGGGGTCGCGCCAAGCTCGCAGAACGTGTGACACATGTAGAGCCCCCGCTGGCCCTGCCCACGGAAGCCGAGCCGGTCGCGCAGGCGCATGGCGGCTCTGAAGCTCTGCGGGGTCACGGCGTCCTGGTCGAGCGTCTGCGCCAGCGCGGGCGGGCTCGAGAAGAGCGTGCGGACGCGCCCGTTGGGCAGCCGCTCGGCGTAGTGCGTGTCGATCAGCAGGCCGCGGATGCCGGCCTCGAGCTGGGCGGCGATCCCGTCGTCCTGCTGGGTCGAGAACCAGCCCTCCTGCGGCGCCGACATCGAGTTGTGCGTCGCGGGCAGGACGACCTCCGGGAGGGATCGGTCGCAAAGCGCTGCCGAGCCGTTGCACGCGGATGTCCCGCCTGTCGGCGTCGCGTCGCTCTCCGTGCCGCCGGTCGCGACGAACGCCGTGATCGCCACGCCGACGAACAGCGCGGCGACCACAGGGACGGCGAGCCTGCGCACGCTGGGTTGCACCTTACGGCCAGGGGCCGTCCGCTTCGGTGGGCGGTAGACGACACCGAGCACCGTCGTGGCGCCCGCGTAGATCAGGAGCAGACCGATGAGCGTCGCCGCTATCTCCAGCGCCGCCAGCGGCTGAATGAGCACGAGCACCCCAGCGACGATCAGGGCGCCGGCGCGCAGCAGGCGGAGCGAAGGACGCACCGGCTTTGTAATCGCCCAGCGTCGCACGAGGCCGAGCGGACCCGCGAACGCGGCGGGACGTACGAGCGAGGCGGCGGCCGCGGAGACCACCGCGCCCGCAGCGGCGAGCAGCCACCCGAGCCGCTTCAAATCCTCCAGGTACGCATCCCACACCGCACCCGCCGCCGCGCGCTCGTCCGCTCCCGACACCCGTCCGACGATCCCTGCCCGAGCGATCGTGTAGGCGATCACGATCGCGGCTCCGGCCACAGCCGTTGCCACGCCGAGACGGAAGGCGGTCTGCCGGCGGTCGCCTGACAAGGCGAGGGCGGCGGACGCGGCTGCCAGCGCCAGGGCAGCAAGCAGGTATGCGAGCGTCCGCAGGCGCTCGGCCGTGCGCGCCAGGTCGCCCGTGACGCTGCCGACCCGGTTCTCCAGGAGCGTGATCCGGCCGCTCTCCTCGAGGCGGTCGGCAGTGCGCGGATCGACCTCCCTCAACGCGGCGCCCGCGACGACCCCCACGTCGAGCAGGGTCAGCGCGATCGTGTCGCGATCACGCGCGAAGACCGCGTGGTGGGCGTCGAGCAGCGCGCGGCGGAACAGGCTCTCGAACGGTCCGCTGCCGACGATGCCGGCGATCGCCGACGAGATGACCGGCCGCGCCGCGAGCAGATCCGCCTGTTGGCGGAGGACCTCGTCCGTCACCCGCTCCGCGATCAGCGTGCGTACGCTGTCGTCCCGAACGCTCGCGGTCGCACGATCCGCGAAGCGGTCGGCGTCCAGCAGCGCGAGCCGCGCATAGCCGGCTACCGCGGCGGCGATCAGCACCACCGCCGTCAGCGCGACCAGCACGTCCGACAGCCGGCGGCGGGTCATGCCGGCACGCTAAGTCCCGGCCTGGGCGAGGTTCGCCATCGGCGAGCCATTAAACCAGCGCTACGCCACCGGGCGGCAAGGCGCCCGTAAGCCAGATGGCCCAAGAGTGCCTACGGGATCGTTGAAGGTCGAATATCTGTCCAGCTCTTGGACGCTCTCGTCTCCCGGCGCTACCGTCGGCGATCGACCGGCGACTGGGCCGGTGTCCCGCACTTACGCATCAGGAGGGCTCATGGGTCACGTCGCACGTATTCGGCCGGGCAAGGTCAGCTGGTGTTGGGCAGTCGCCTGCCTTGCGCTGATCCTGTTGGCGACAGCCCTCGGTGGAACCGCAGCCGCCGACCCGCCGCCACCGCCGACTTCCGTCTCGCTCGAGGCGAACGCGACGTCGGTGACAGTTCCCGCCGAGATCGAGCTGGAGGCGACCACCGACAACTCGATGACCGACACCGGTTACGGCGTTGTCATCTACAAGGTCGGCAGCGGCGGAGACCAGCAAATGCAGGCGTGCGGCACAGGCACGTCATGCGGGACGTCGGACTGGGTGATTTGGGCTGAGGATCGAAATCCCCAGCCGCATAGCTTCCGAGTAGAGCTGAGGAACAACGTGGGTGCCGTCATCGCCACCGACACGGTCACCGTGGATGTCGAGTCGGCCGAGTGGTCGGTCTCTTTGGAGGCGAACGCGGCGTCGGTCGCGATCCCGGCCGAGATCCAGGTGGAGGCGACGGCGAATCGCGCGATGTCCGGGACCGGCTATTCGGTCGTGATCGTCGATGAGGATGACGCTCGCGACATGAACGGCTGGTGCTCCGGCGCCACTTGTGGGGCATCGGAGTGGATGACGTGGGCGGACAACCCGGCCCCGGAGCCCCAGCGCTATCGCGCTGAGATCCGGCACAACGCGACGGGAGCCGTCGTCGCGTCCGACGAGGTGATGGTGGACGTGCTGCCGTTCACGTTTGGCGCGAGCTTCGAGTTCTCGGTCGAGAACGGCCTCGACAAGGGAACGGCCACGGCGACGCCGAGCCCGTATGGAACCTCGTACAGCATCCTGATCCGACGGCTCGACGGCACCCAGGTATGCCAGGTATGGATCAACAGCTACAGCAGTTGCATGGCCTCGGTGGCCGTCGGTCGGACCTACCGCGCGACGGTCGAGAACGGCTCGGGCCATGTGGCTGGCCAGAGCTCGTGGTGGACGCTCACCCCGAACGGACCGCAGGAGGAGAAGGCCGACGACCTGGACCTCATCGCCCTAGCTGCCCTATACGCGAGTCCGAGCGCGATCTGCAGCCACGTACTGCTGTATCCGGGAACCCATCTCGGGGGCAGCTCGGTCTCCGACCAGTACCTAGCCTGCGAGGCCGCGGTTCAACAGGGCAAGACCGCGCTCGGCGTTCTTCGTGCGATCGCTGCCGCCGGTGGTGGCACGGCGGTCCTGTGGTACCTGCACGAGCGCATCACCGAGGAGACGACGACACCCGATCCGAGCGACGACGAGGACGTCGACGAGCCGACGCCCGTGCCGCCACCGATCGCGTGGCCCAACACGTTGCAAGACGACGTGGACCAGTTGATGGCACAGAACCCTCAACTGACAAGCCGGCCGACAGCGACCACCGTCCTCAAGACCTGCCAGCGATACGTTCTCCGCGCGGGCCGCAGCACCGACGACTGCCTCGACCTTCCAATCTTCGCCTCAGGCGATCTCGACGTCCCGCAGCCCACGCAGCACGACCGCGAGTCGATCTCGGTGCGTCCGCAGTGGGTCCAGCTGAACTACGGTAGCCCTATCGGGAATCCCGCTCGGGGGTGGTATGGCGGTTCGCCACAGTGCGTTCCACCGCATACGGGTCAGCATTGCCACGAGTATCCGTTCTTCACCACGAAGCAAGGCGGCCCAAACGCCACGCCGCTCCCTCGGCTGAAGCTTGTAGCCGCGAGCCAGAACCTCGCCCAGGGAGCCTTCTATGGCCATTTTGCACGCGAGTGCCTTAGCTACGTCGACAATGCTCCCTTCCTGAGCATTCCGATGCCAAAGGGCTCCGGCATCCCTACGCTACGGCTGTGCAACTGACTGCTGTGGGCGAGGTCAGGTTGCTGGACTCCGATCTTTGGACTCGGCTCGAGGCCGGCTGGGAGAAGCAGGGCGCCCCGATCGTCGACCACTTGGCGCCGGGCCTCACGCCCGAGGATATGAGCGAGATCACTGCTCCGCTAGGCCTGAGTCTTCCGTTAGAGGCACGCGTCTGGTGGGGTTGGCATGACGGGGTTCCGTGGCGCGTCGAAGGTGGCGCTACGCCCGAGCGCGCGCTCGGGCCTGGCCTGGAGTACATGCCATTGCGCGACGCCGTGGAGGGCTACCTCTTGGACAGGCGGATCTTCACGGAGGTGGAGGGCGATCCTGAGCCGTTCAGGCCCTCGGCGTATTTCCCGATCACCCGAAGCTCGGGTCCGATTCTCTGCGACTGTTCGGTGCCCGAAGGAGCTCCGACGCCGATCTACTACACCCACGCATACGAGTCGAGACTCGAGACCATGCAGCATCCTGCAGCTCGATCGTTCGGTGAGATGGTCAGCTGGTGGATCGACGCGCTGGGAGATGGGAGCTGGCGTTGGGACCCCGACCGCGAATGCTGGAACCTCGACCTCGAGCGTCTCGACCCCGTTCGCGGCGCGAGTGGTCTTCTCTGAGGTCGAGGCTTCGCCCTGAGCGTCCCATTTCTGAGCCGAGGGCTGCTCTCCGGGCTAGCCGATGCCTGGACGGCGCAGGGCGCGCCGATTACCGGTCGGCTGGCGCCAGGGTTGTCGGACGACGAGATGGACGAGATCACCGTGCCGCTCGGCTTGTGTCTGCCGTCGGAGGCGCGTGTGTGGTGGGGCTGGCACGACGGGGCGCCGTGGCGCTCGGGCGGTGAGCTGACACCGGAGCGCTTCATCGGGCCCGGTCGCGAGTACATGCCTCTGCGTGACGCGGTGGACGCCTACCTATCGGACAGGCAGAGTTTCGAGGAGATCGAGGACGATCCCGAGCCGTTTCGACCGGCGGCTTACTTTCCGATAACCCGGTCTTCAGGCCCGATCCTCTGTGATTGCTCGGTCGCGAAGGGCGCGCCGTCGCCGATCTACTACACGCACGCCTACGGGCAACCGGCCGAGGAGCTGCAGCGGCCGGCGGCGCGCTCGTTCGGTGAGATGGTCGGCTGGTGGATCGATGCGCTGAACGACGGCGCCTGGCAATGGGATTCCACGAGCGAGAGGTGGAGCTACTTCCCGGAGCGGCTCGACCCGGCACGCGAGCTGAGCGGACTCGTGTGAGCCTCAGCTCGTCCGGAGCAGGCGCGATCGGGCCATACGCTCACCGAAGGTGACGCGGGCGCCGGAGACCTTACGGAGTCGGTATTTGAGGTGCGGCTGGTCGAATAGCCCGTTGCCTGCACACGACCTCCACGAGCGCCTCCACCACCTCGGGGTCGAACTGCGTGCTTGTGCAGCGGCGCAGCTCAGCGAGCGCCTCCTCCACCGTGCGGGGTGGGCAGTAGGGGCGGCCGCTGACGATCGCGTCGAAGCTGTCGCAGGCGAACACGATCCGAGCTCCACGAGGGATCGCCTCGCCGACCAGCCCGTCCGGATAGCCCTTGCCGTCCCAGCGCTCGTGGCTCGAACGGATCAGCTTCGCCACAGGCAGCAGCGGCGGGGCGGCCGACACGATGCGCTCGCCGATAAGGGTGTGCTTGCGCACGAACTCCCACTCGGCGGGGTCGAGCGGGCCGGACTTGGCGAGGATCGCGTCAGGGATGGCCATCTTGCCGACGTCGTGCAGCTTCGCGGCGCGCACGACCTCGTCGATCTCCTCGGGGCTGAGACGCAGGCGGTGCGCCACATCGCGAGTCAGCTCGGCGACTGCGCCAAGGTGGGCCTGCAGCCCCGGCTTAGCCTCGTAGAGCGCGCTTAGGAGAGCCTCGACGGTGTGGTCGCCGTCGGCGCGGCCCCCCACCTTGGCGGCGTACATTCGGCGATCGGCGATTTGCATGGCCTGCTCCGGGTCGGTGGTCTCCGCGGGGATCGACACGCTGCCCCGCGCGGCTGTGATCTGAAAGCCGTCGCCCTTGTCCGTGAGCGCCGCGTCGGCGCGGGCGAGCCGGTTCTCGGCGTCCCCGTGATCGGCGAAGAGCACGCAGAACTCGTCGCCGCCGATGCGGTAGGCGCCGCCGGGCGCGGCCGCATCGGCGAGGCGAGCCCCCAGCCGCGTGAGCAGGGAGTCGCCCGCCGGATGGCCGAAGTTGTCGTTGTAGCGCTTGAAGCCGTTGAGGTCGAACATCGCGAAGGCGAAGCGCTGCCCCGCGCGAGCGTGCTCGAGCGCGCGCTCGAGATCTCGCGTGAGCCCGCGGCGGTTGCTCATGCCCGTCAGCGGATCGGTCAGCGCCTGTCGCTGGGTCGTGGCGAGCGTCGTGCGCACCATCGTCCCCATGCGCGCGGCCGCCACCGCGATCGCGACACCCGCGAGGATTACCGCCAAGGACGGCAGTCGTTCGAAGTGATCGAACACGAGCAGCCCAAGCGAGGTGGTCATGAAGGCGGCGGGGGCTATGAACGCACGCCAGTCGGGCTCGCGCCGGGAGCTGCTGGCCGGCACGCAGGCGGCGGCGGCGATGAGCAGGGAGGCGGCGGGCCAGCACGTGTCGAGCAGCCCGCCGTCATAGCTCCCGAGCGTGATCTGGTCGAGGTAGACGAAGTCGGCTAATGCCCGCAGGAGCAGGCCTCCGGCGATCAGGCCGATGGCGCGCCCGGGCCGCCAGCCGGTGGCGGAGAGCGCGGCGAGCACGCAGCCCAGCAGGAGCAGGTCGCCGATCGGGTAGGCGAGGTTGGTGGCGAAGACCATCGGCTCGCCCTCGACGGCAGCGGCGAGCGGCCCTGCCAGGAGCGTGGCCGTGAACAGCGCGCTGCCGGCCAGGGCCGCGATCGCGCCGTCGAGCCAGGCCGCGGGGCCCAACGCCCGCCAGCTCACGCGCAGGAGGATGAGTCGCCAGATGCCGTAAGCCATCGGGACATACGACGACAGCCAGAAGGCATCGGCGATCGACGGGTAGGGAGGCGCGGCGGTCTCCGCTAGGAAGACGAGCCACCAGATGTCGCCGAACGACCAGAGCGAGAGACCGACGGCGAACGCCGCCCAAACTCGTCGCTCGGTGGGCTCAACCACCGCATGCGCCATGCAAACCACGCCGGCGCCCAGCAGCAACCCGGTGTACAGCGGATCGCCGATCGCCATGCCGAGCCACTTCACGCTCGCAGCGGCGTCGGTGATCGTCAGCAGCACGTAGACGAGCCACGCCGCTGCAAGCGCGGCGAAACCCGCACGCAACCGGCGAACATGTCGCACCTGCCGGGAGACGTCTGTGTTCACAACTGCTGCATCGACAGGGGCGGCGGAACCCTCAAGCTCGTCTTGCGGCCGGGTTTATGCTTTCACGACGTCGGGGAGGACACCGGCGAGGATCGCCTGGCATCCACGGGAGGGGACCGGCTGAAGGCTCTGGCTCTGAGAACCGTCGTCACGCTCGTAGCGTGCGCGTGGGCTGCGGCGTCGTTCGCTCCGGCTGCCGGCGCTGACGTCTACGCCTACGCGAACGGCTGCTACGCCCTGCGCGACGCGAACACGAACCGATTCGTCGTCCGCGACGCCCTCGGCTACGCCACGACGGCTCAGGCCGCTGCCGCCGCGACGCCCTTCCGCCTGAAGGCGACCGCGCTCGGTCGCTACCTGCTCTACGGGCCCGACGGGCGGATGCCGGGCGCCGGAGTGCTGGGCGCGGTGGCGCCGGTCGCCACGCCTGGCCCAGCGGCGGACTGGCGCGTGACCGAGGACGGCGGGACGCTGCGACTGACCAACGTGTCGTCCGCGAAGAACCTCGGGGTAGCGCTCGGCCGGCTCGTCCAGAGCACGTCGAACGCCCCGCGCTGGTCGTTCGCGCCGGCCGCGGGCTGCGCGACGTTCCCCGAGGTAGAGGTCAACGTCACCGGCGAGCCGTTCAAGGGCGACAGTCCGACGGCTCCCGTGCGCGGCTTCCTCGACGACCACATCCACGTCGGCGCGTTCCAGTTCCTCGGCGGCCGCTTCCACTGTGGGCGCCCGTGGAGCCCTTATGGAGTGACGGTCGCGATGCGCGACTGCGTCGACCACTACCCCAACGGCGCGGGCGCGGCGGCGGAGAACTTCTTCGCTTTCGGAAGCCCGGTCGGCACGCACAGCCCCGAGGGCTGGCCGAGCTTCGCCGGCTGGCCGCGCGACGAGTCGCTCACCCACGAGGGCACTTACTGGAAGTGGATCGAGCGGGCGTGGCGATCGGGGCTGCGGATCATGGTCAACGACTTGGTCGAGAACCGGGCGCTCTGCGACATCTATCCGCTCAAGCAGAACAACTGCAATGAGATGGTGAGCGCGTACAAGCAGGCCGAGGACATGCACGCGCTCGAGGACTACGTCGACGCCCAGTTCGGCGGACCCGGCAAGGGCTTCCTGCGGATCGTCGACGACCCGGCAGAGGCGCGGCGCGTCGTCAACGAGGGCAAGCTCGCGATGGTGCTCGGCATCGAGGTCTCCGAGGTCCTCGACTGCGGCCAGTTCAACGGCGTCTCGCGTTGCACGACCGCCCAGATCGACGCCGAGCTCGACCGGCTGCACGCGATCGGCGTCCGCTCGCTGTTCCCGGTCCACAAGTTCGACAACGCGCTCGGCGGCACGCACTTCGACTCGGGGACCACCGGCGTGCTCGTCAACACCGGCAACAAGTACGCGACGGGCCAGTTCTGGACGGCCGAGCACTGCCCCGGAGCAGCCGACCACGACAACGAGCCGACGAACCCGACCGGCGAGCACGCCGCGCTGATCTACAGCGTGTTCGGGTCCGCGCTGACGCTGCCGCTGCTGCAGGGACAGCTGCCCGTCTATCCGCCGGCCCCGCTCTGCAACCCGAAGGGGCTGACACCGCTCGGCGAGCACCTGATCCGGTCGATGATGCGCCGCGGGATGATCGTCGAGACCGACCACCTGAGCGTCAAGGCGCGCCGCGAGGCTCTGACGATCCTCGAGCAGACCGACTACCCCGGCGTCATCTCCAGCCACAGCTGGGGCGACGCGGGCAGCCAGCGGCGGATCCAGGCGCTCGGCGGCCTGATCGGGCCGATCTCCCACGAGGCCAACGCGTTCGCCGCCGAGTGGCGCGAGGCGCGGGCCAACCTCAACCCCGGCTTCTTCTTCGGGCTCGGCTTCGGCTCGGACATCAACGGGCTGCACGCGCAGCCCGTGCCGCGGCCCGACGCCGCCCAGAACCCGGTGCAGTACCCGTTCCAGTCGTTCGACGGCGGCAGCGTCATCGACCGCCAGCGCTCGGGCACGCGCCTCTACGACATCAACGTCGACGGCGTCGACCACTACGGGCTCTACCCGGACTGGATCGAGGACCTGCGCCGCGTCGCGGGCCCCGAGATCGTCGACGACCTCGCAAACGGCGCCGAGGCCTACCTGCAGATGTGGGAGCGCGCCGAGGCGGCTGCGCAGGCGCCTTAACGCTCGCCGACCTCCTGGCTGAGCACCGGCTTGAGGTCGAGCACCGGCGTGCCGTCCAGCGCCTCGAGGTCACGTACGCGAACGGTCGCGCCCTCGACCGACACGATCTGGACGCGATGCAGCCCGATCGGGTTCGGGCGGTGTGGCGAGCGCGTCGCGAAGACACCCTGCCGCTCGCGCGTCACGTCCCCGCGCGGGTGCACCTCCAGGACGTCGCGCCGCGCGCGGTCGAGCCAGGTGAGCACGAGCACGTCGTCGCCCGCACGGAGCCCACGCAGGGCGGGAAGCGCATCAGGCTCGACCACGATCGTCGCCTCGGGCGCCCCCTCGTCGCCCTGCTTGGGCGCGATCTCGGGATCGGTGAGCGGCGACCGGACGAACCCGATCGCCACCGCCTGGAAGCTGTTTGATAACTCCATCGTCTCTGACCCGGCCACCAGGCCGAAGCCGTGACCCTACCGGGGTGACAGGGCGTGAGATAGTCGGCCCATGAGCCCCTCGGTCTCGATCCCAAGCCGCTTCAACGGACCGCTCGACAGTGGCAATGGCGGCTACTGCTCGGGCGTCCTGGCGGGATTCGTCGACGGGCCGGCGCAGGTCAGCCTGCGAAGCCCCGTGCCGCTCGACAGGGAGTTGGAGGTGACCGCCGACGCCGACGGATCGGCGCGCATGGTCGACGGCGAGACGCTGGTCGCGGAGGCGCACCGCGTGGCTGTCCTGGGCCTCGATATCCCGCCCCCAGTGGCTCCCGCGGACGCTCGCGCCGCCATGCAGGGCTACCGCGGCCTCCACACCGGGCCCTTCTGCCGCTGCTTCGTCTGCGGCCGGGCGCGCGAGGACACGCTCGGGGTCTTCGCCGGCCAGGTCGAGGGCCGTGATGTCGTCGCCTCGACCTGGACCCCGCCCGCGTCGGCGGCGGATGGCGACGGCCACGTGCGCCCCGAGGTGGTCTGGGCGGTGCTCGACTGCCCGACCTACTTCGCCGCCCACATCGGCGACGACCTCTCGCTGAGCTTCCTCGTCCGCCTCACCGCTCGCATCGACGCTCCGGTGACGGCCGAGCACGAGCACGTGGTGATCGCCTGGCCGATCGAGCGCGACGGTCGCAAGCGGCGCGCGGGCTCGGCCGTCCTGACGGCTGAGGGCAAGACGCTCGCGGTCGCCGACGCGCTGCTCGTCGAGCCGCGGACCTGAGCGACGGATGCCGGAGTACGGCGATCACTTCGAGCAGGTCGCACCGAAGTACGACGCCCTTCGCCGTGAGGAGACCGACGAGGTGGCCGACTGGCTCGTCGCCGCGGGCCACCTGCAAGACGCGGGCAGGCTCCTGGACGTCGGCTGCGGCACGGGGGCGATGACGCGGCTGCTCGCCCGGCGCCTCGGCATCGCGGCGGTCGGCATCGACCCCTCCGACGAGATGTTGAGGGTGGCCGGGGCGGAGAGCGACGAGCGCTGCCGCTTCGTCCAGGGACGAGCCGAGCAGCTTCCGTTCGAGGACGGGTCGTTCGACCGAGCCCTGATGCAGACGGTCGTCCACCTCCTCGATCGACCGGTGGCGCTGGCCGAGGCTCACCGGGTGCTCGCCGACGGGGGCGCGCTTGTCGTCGCGACCGTCGACCCGGCCGGCATCGACGCGTTCTGGCTCGCCGAATGGTTCCCGTCGTGGTCGGAGATCGACCGGCGGCGGTTCCCGCCGCCTGACTCGCTGACGAAGGAGCTCGAGACCGCCGGCTTCGGCGAGGTGGAGATCAGCCACCGGCCGCGGCTGCTCGAGCTCACCCGCGATCACGCCCTGGCGATGCTGCGTGCCCGCTTCGCCTCCTCGTTCGCCCTGATCGAGGAGCGGGAGTACGAACGGGGGGTCGCGCGAGCGGAGCGTGAGATGCCGGAGCGCTTCGAGTCGACGCTCGAGTTGGTCTGCCTCACCGCTCGCGCCTGACGTTCGAAGGTGGTTTCGCGTCCGGGCACCGGGTAGCGCGCCTGCCCGTTCACCACCGCTTCTGGCGGAGACAGAGGAGGTACCCCATGTTCAGGCGCCTAGTGCGTTTCCTACCGGTCCTGACGATCGGGCTGCTTGTCGGAGCCCTCAGCGCCGGCTCGTTCGCGTTCGCCGGCGATCGCGACGACGGCGGTCACGACAAGTCCGGCGAGTACGGCGAGCAGGGCAAGGGTCACGACGACGACGGCCGCGATCACAAAGGCCGTCATCACGACGATGACGACGGCCGCGATCACAAGGGCCGGCATCACGACCACGACGGCGATCACCACAAGGGCCGTCACCATCACGACAAGGGCGACCACCACAAGGGCCGCCACCATCACCACAAGGGCGGTCACCACAAGGGCCGGCACCACCACCACAAGGGCCGCCACCAAGATCGCTTCGACCGCCACCACGGTCACGGCTTCAAGCGCTGCAACAGCCGTCGCGTCTCCGGGCTCGACGACCTGTGGCTGAAGATGTACGTGCAGACCAATCTCTTCGAGATCGCCGGGGGCGAGGCTGCGCTCGAGCGGGCGACCACCGACGAGGTCCGCGAGCTGGCCACCCGCCTGGTCGCGGAGCACACGGCCGCGCTCCAGGAGGCGCTTGCGCTGGCGCAGAAGCTCGGCGTCGACGTGCCCGACGAGCCTTCGCCGCTCCAGGGGTGGGCACTGCGAGCCGTCGCCACCTTCGAGGGCGGCGACTTCGACGTCTGGTTCGCCGACCTACAGGTCGAGGGACACAGGCAGGCGATCATGGAGGCGGAGTTCGAGGCCTCCGAGGGCTGCAACCGCAAGGTCCGGGCGCTCGCCGCGGCGAGCATCCCCGTCCTGCAGGATCACCTGGCCCACGCCGAGGCGGTGCTGAACGGCTTGACGAGCTGAGCTGACATCAGGCCAAGGTCGCGGGCGCCCACTAAGGGCCCCGCGGCCTTGTCGCCGCCACACCCCGCTCGCCGGGATACTCCAGCGCGGTGAGGGCCGTTGCGCTTAGACCGAGGCTGGACCGGTGGGCGTCGCACCCGTGGATGGTCGGGGACCCGACCACGCCGGGCCGGAGGCTCGGAGTCCGCGTCCGGCTGATGACGATCGCGGCGATCGTCGTGGCGAACGCGGTCGGCGCCACGGTGGTGCTCACGTTCGCGCTGTGGGCGCTGCCGAAGCCCGAGGACACGCCGGATGCGGCCACCTGGGCGAACCTCGCGCTCGCCGGCGCCTACATCGCCGTGGCGCTGGTCGTCGGCGTCGTCTGGGGCCGCCGGTTGGTCGAGGGCGGACCGAACGGCACCCGCATCTGGCTCGACGCGGATCGCGTCCCGACCCCGAAGCAGCAGCGCCGCGTCCTGCGCGGTCCGCTGCGGGTCATGGCCGTGCAGGCGGTGTTGTGGGGCTTCGCGGTCCTGTGCTTCACCGCGCTCAACCTGACCTTCGACGTGCTGCTCGGGCTCGGAGTCGGCCTGACGGTCGCGCTCGGCGGCCTGACGACCTCGTCGGCGGCCTACCTGCTCTGCGAGCTGGCGTTGCGCCCGGTCGCCGCGCGGGCGCTTGCCGCCGGCGCGCCCGAGCGCCGTGGCGTGCCCGGCGTGGCGGGGCGCTGGCTGCTCGCCTGGGCGCTCGGCACCGGAGCGCCGATCGTCGGGCTCGCGCTGGTCGGGATCGTCGCGCTGACGTCCGCCGAGATCAGCAAGGGCACGCTCGCGATCACGACCGTCGTGCTGACGGCGATCGCGCTCGTGTTCGGTGCCCTCGTCTCGATCCTGGCCGCCTACGCGACCGTCCACCCGATCGCGTCGATCCGGCGCGGTCTGGCGCGCGTGCAGGAGGGCGACTTCGACGTCGACCTGGCCGTCTGGGACAGCACCGAGATGGGCCTGCTCCAGGCCGGGTTCAACGACATGGTCGGCGGCCTGCGCGAGCGCGAGCGGATCCGCGACCTCTTCGGCCGCCAGGTCGGCCACGACGTCGCCCGGCAGGCGCTCGCGATTGAGGGCCTCCAGCTCGGCGGCGAGGTGTCCGACGTGACGGTGCTGTTCGTCGACATCGTCGGCTCGACGACGCTCACGGCCACGCGTCCTCCGCAGGAGGTCGTCGAGCTGCTCAACCGCTTCTTCGCCGAGGTCGTCGACGTAGTCGAGTCCCACGGTGGCTGGATCAACAAGTTCCAGGGCGACGCGGCGCTCGCCATCTTCGGCGCTCCAGTCGCGCTCGACGACGCCGACGGCCACGCCCTGCGCGCCGCGCGCGAGCTCGACGCGCGGCTGCGCGAGCGCGTGCGGGAGCTGGAGGTGGGCGTTGGCGTCGCGACAGGCTCCGTCGTCGCCGGCCACATCGGCGCCGAGCGCCGCTTCGAGTACACGGTCATCGGCGACCCGGTCAACGAGGCCGCTCGGCTCACGGAGCTGGCGAAGGGCCACCCGGCGCGCGTGCTCGCCTCGCAGGCGACGGTCGACCGCGCGAGCGGCGAGGAGGCCCGACACTGGTTCACCGGCGAAGCGGTGACGTTGCGCGGTCGCGATGTCGCGACGAAGCTGGCGCACCCAGCCGAGACGGTCGCCGCAACCTAGCGCGAGCACGTCGGCTCGCAGCGGCCTCCCCGGCTCGGCCAGGCCCGTGCGTATGCTCGACCGGATGCCCGGAACCGCCGAGCAGAGCCGCGCCGAGCGCGTAGCGGAGCAGCGCAGGGCGCTGCCGGACGCCCCTGGCGTCTACCTGTTCAAGGACGAGCGCGGGGGAGTGCTCTACGTCGGCAAGGCGAAGTCGATCCGCAAGCGCGTCGGCTCGCACTTCTCGAAGCCCGGCAACCGCAGCGCGATCGAGATGACCTCGGCGGTCGCCGACATCGAGTTCATCGCGACCGAGACCGAGGCCGAGGCGCTGCTCGGCGAGCAGGAGTTCATCAAGCGCCACCGGCCGCGGTTCAACATCCGGCTGCGCGACGACAAGTCGTACCCGTACATCGCGATCTCGCTCGACGAGGACTATCCGCGCGTCTACTTCACGCGTGAGAAGCACCGTCGCGCCCGCGCCTACTTCGGACCGTTCTCGAACGCCAAGCGCGTGCGCGAGACGCTCGACCTGCTCGGCAAGGTCTTCCAGTACCGCACCTGCGAGGGCAAGGAGCCGGGCCGCCAGTCCGGCAGCCCGTGCCTCGACTACTTCATCAAGCGCTGCCAGGCGCCCTGCGTCGGCTACGTGTCGAAGGAGGAGTACCGCGAGAACATCGAGACGATCGTCGCCTTCCTCTCGGGCCGCTATCGCGAGATCGAGCGCGACCTCGAGCAGAGCATGAAGCTCGCGGCCGCCGATCAGGAGTTCGAGGCCGCCGCGATGTTCCGCAACCGCCTGCGCGCCGTGCGCTCGCTGCTCGAGCGCCAGCGGATCTCCAACGAGGCGGTCGGCACGCTCGACGCGATCGCCGTCGCGGCGGAGGAGACGTCCGCCAACGCCCAGGTCTTCCAGGTCCGAGACGGCGTGCTCGCCGACCGTCAGAGCTTCTACCTCGAGAACGCCGGCGAGCGCGACGAGGGCGACGTGCTCGAGGAGTTCGTCCTCCAGTACTACGCGAGCGCGCTGTCGATCCCGCCGCAGGTCGTCGTCCCGCGCGGCACCGAGAACTGCGACGTGCTCGCCGAGGCGCTCAGCGACCGGCGCGGCTCGCCGGTCGAGGTGCGCTCCGCCGAGCGCGGCGACAAGCGGCGCATCGTCGAGCTCGCCGAGCGCAACGCCCGCCTCGCGCTCGACCAGGACCGCCTGCGCAACGAGCACCGGCGCTCACGCCGGATCGACGCACTCGAGGGGCTCCAGGCCGAGCTCGGGATGCCGACGCTGCCGATGCGGATCGAGTGCTTCGACATCTCCAACCTCGGCGAGACGCACACCGTCGCCTCGATGGTCGTGTTCGAGGGTGGCGCGCCGAAGAAGTCCGACTACCGCCGCTTCCGGATCCGCGGCGCCGCCCAGGACGACTTCGCCGCGATGAGCGAGGTCCTGCGTCGCCGCGTCGCCCAGTTCCGCGCCCAACGTGAGATCTCCCCACACGAGAAGCAGCACGACCCGAGCTTCGCGGCGCTGCCCTCGCTGATCGTCATCGACGGCGGCAAGGGCCAGCTCTCCGCCGGCCTGCCGCAGCTCGAGGAGCTGCGCGACCTCGGCACCACGGTCGTCAGCCTCGCCAAGCGGATCGAGGAGGTCTTCGTGCCCGGCCGCGCGGCGCCGATCCTGATGCCCCACGACCGCGCCCCGCTGCAGCTGCTCCAGCGCGTCCGCGACGAGGCCCACCGCTTCGCGATCGAGCACCACCGCGGCCGCCGCAACAAGGCGATGACGCGCTCCGTCCTCGACGACATGCCCGGCGTCGGCCCCTCGCGCAAGCGCGCGATCCTGACCCACTTCGGCACCCCCGAGCGCGTCCTCGCCGCCAGCCGCGAGGAGCTCGAGTCCGTCCCCGGCCTACCCGGCAAGGTCGCCCGCGACGTCCACCAGCACCTGCACCGAGTGGACTGAGCGCTACGGAATGATCTCGGGGCCGCGGCCGCGGTTGCGCTCCTTGAAGCGCTCGAGCGCGGTGTAGACGTCGTCGTTGTACTCGGGGCAGCCGAGCAGGCGACCGGTTCCGCGCGGCCTCGGGTTGCGGTGCCAGGCGGTGGCCGCGACGTCGTACTCCATGCCGGTCGTGTCCGGCACCAGGACGAGTTGGTACGAGTCGTGGTCGAAGTAGGCCTTCAGGCTCGCCCGCGCCTTGCTCGGCAGGTCGCGCTTGAACCAGATGATCACGCGGCTGTGCTCGAGCGTGTGCACGAGCTCCTTGACGTCGGGCGACTCCGCGTAGGCCCCGTCCTGAGCGGGCACCGGCGCATGCCTGCCCGATGTCGGCGGGTTCGAGGAGTAGCGCACTGGAACGTTCGGAGGGACGTGGTCCCTCGAGGCGACCGCGTAGGTCCTGACCTCGCAGCCGGCTCTGTCGGCGGCCGCGCTGAGACTCTCGACGTCGTCGTCGGGTATGGCGAACAGCCCGCCCGCCGGAAGGACGGCGTCCGGCCTCCCGGCGCCGGCACGCGACTGGGCCTCGTCGTCGTCGCCCCCGCCATCGCCGCCCGCGAGCAGAGCGATTGCCGCCACGACGGCGAACAGCACCAGTACGCCGCAGACCACGTAGCCGCGCAGCCGCCGTGCGGATGTCAGCTCGGACGTACCCGCCTCGTGCGCAGGCGCCGGCTCGGTCCCGGACGCCGCGTCGGCCGCCGGCTCGTGTCCAGGCCCGGCTGCGTCCTCGCGGCGCTCGCGCTCGTCGTCCCCTCCGTCGACCATCGCGACCGAACAGTAGCCGGGTCGTCTAGGCGACCCGCTAGAAAGGTCTGTACGTGCAGGACTTCGTGATCGTCACCGGACTCTCCGGCGCCGGCAAGAGCCAGGCGATGGCGACGTTCGAGGACGCGGGCTACTTCTGCGTCGACACCCTGCCGCCGGAGATGATCGGCGGGCTCGCCGAGTTGTTCCAGCACGAGGGCTCGAAGGTCGAGCGCGCGGCCGTCGTGTCCGACGTCCGCGGCGGCGACTACTTCGAGAACCTCGTCAAGGTCCTCGAGGAGCTCGAGCAGCGTGGCCTGCCGCACCGGCTGCTCTACCTCGCCGCGAGCGACGACGTGCTCGTCAACCGCTTCAAGGAGACCCGCCGCCGCCACCCGCTCGCCGAGGGTGTAGGCGACGGGCAGCAGGCGAGCGCCGGTCCGGTCGTGCGCGCGATCGAGAGCGAGCGGCGGCTGCTGGCGCCGCTGCGCGAGCTCGCCGACGTCTCGATCGACACCAGCGACCTCAGCGCCGCACGGCTGCGCAAGGTCGTCGACGACAAGATGCTCCCGCGCGGCAGCGTCGGCAAGCTCGCCGTCACCTTCATCTCCTACGGCTTCAAGCACGGCACCCCGCGCGACGCCGACCTGCTGTTCGACGTCCGCTTCCTCCCCAACCCCCACTACGAGGCCGAATTGCGTGACCTGACCGGCCTCGACGCGCCCGTGCGCGAGTACGTCGAGGGCTCGGACGGAATCGGCGAGTTCTACGACCACCTGATTCCGCTGCTCGACTACCTGCTGCCCCAGTACGAGCGCGAGGGCAAGGCGCATCTGACGATCGGGATCGGCTGCACCGGCGGCCGTCACCGATCGGTCGTGATCTCCGAGCGGCTCGCGCGCGAGTACGGCGAGCGCGACGAGCACCTGATCGACGTCGTCCACCGCGACGCCGACAAGCCGCCTCGCCGCCCCTGAGCCAGACGGGCGCCGCTCGAAAGAGCTCACGGGGCGGTAGATTCAGAGGCCCCGTCTTCCGAAGGAAAGGACCTCAGGAATGGCCCTGAAGGCCGGCATCAACGGCTTCGGCCGCATCGGCCGCAACGTCTTCCGAGCGGCGCACGAGCGCGGCGCGGACATCGAGTGGGTCGGTGTCGACGACATCACCGACACGCAGACGCTCGCCAACCTGCTCAAGTACGACTCGATCCTGGGCCCGTTCCCGGGCACGGTCGAGGCGACGGACGACGGCCTGATCGTTGACGGGAAGCAGCTGCGCGTGTTCGCCGAGCGCGATCCCGCCGCGCTGCCGTGGGGCGACGTCGGCGCCGAGGTCGTGGTCGAGTCGACCGGCTTCTTCACCAAGCGCGACGACGCCGCCAAGCACCTGCAGGCGGGGGCCCGCAAGGTGATCATCTCCGCACCGGCGACCGAGCCCGACGTGACGCTCGTGCTCGGCGTCAACGACGACGCCTACGACGCGAGCGAGCACCACGTGATCTCGAACGCGTCGTGCACGACCAATTGCCTCGGCCCGGTCGCGCGCGTGCTGCACGACACGGTCGGGATCGAGTCGGGCGTGATGACGACGATCCACGCCTACACGTCCGACCAGCGCCTGCTCGACGCGCCGCACAGCGATCCCCGCCGTGCCCGCGCGGCGGCGATCAACCTGATCCCGACGTCGACCGGCGCCGCCAAGGCGATCGGCCTCGTCGTGCCGGAGCTCGCCGGGAAGCTGAACGGCTTCGCGGTGCGCGCGCCCGTGCCGACGGGCTCGGTCGTCGACCTCGTGTTCCGACCGTCGCGTGACGCGTCGGCCGAGGAGATCAACGCCGCGATCGCGGAGCGGGCCGACAGCGGTCCGCTCGAGGGGATCCTCCAGTACACCGAGGATCCGATCGTCTCGAGCGACATCGCCCGCTCGCCCTACTCGTCGATCTTCGACTCGAAGCTGACGATGGTCACGGGCGGCTTGGTCAAGGTGATCGCCTGGTACGACAACGAGTGGGGCTACTCGAACCGCGTCGTGGATCTGGCTCAGCGCGTGCTCGTGGGCGCGCCGGCCGCCGCGTAGTGCTGACAAAGCGGACGGTCCGCGACCTGGACCTCCAGGGCGGCGAGCGCGTGCTCGTGCGCGTGGACTTCAACGTCCCGCTGGAGGACGGCCGGGTCACCGACGACGCGCGCATCCGTGCGGCGCTGCCGACGCTCGAGCTGCTGCTCGAGCGCGGCGCGCGGCCCGTGCTGTGCTCGCACCTGGGGCGCCCGAAGGACCGCGAGCCGGAGACGTCGCTGCGCCCGGCGTCGGACCGGCTGCGCGAGCTGATCGACGTGCCGGTCGAGCAGGCGAGCGCGGTCGTCGGCGACGAGGTGCGGGCCCAGGCCGAGGCGCTCGCGCCCGGCTCGGTGCTCGTGCTCGAGAACCTGCGCTGGGAGGCGGGGGAGACCCGCAACGACGCCGAGCTGTCGCGGGAGCTCGCCGCGCTCGCCGAGGTCTACGTCAACGACGCCTTCGGCGCCGCCCACCGCGCCCACGCCAGCACCGCCGGCGTCGCCGAGCACCTGCCGGCCGTCGCCGGACTCCTGCTCGAGCGTGAGGTGAACACGTTGACCGGCATCGTCGAGAGCCCCGAGCGCCCGCTCTGCGTCGTGCTCGGCGGAGCGAAGGTGACGGACAAGGTCGCACTGATCGACCGCTTCCTCGAGGTCGCCGACGCGATCCTGATCGGTGGCGCGATGTGCTTCTCCTTCTTCCGCGCTCAGGGCAAGCCGACCGGCGACTCGCTCGTCGAGGAGGAGGGCGTCGAGCTCGCCGGCCGCGCGCTCGAGAAGGCCGAGGGCACGAGCTGCCGGCTGCTGCTGCCGACCGACCTCGTGCTCGGCGACCGCTTTGCCGCCGACGCCGAGCGCCGCGACCTCGACGGCACCGACGTGCCCGACGGCTGGATGGGCCTCGACGTCGGCCCCGCGACCGCGGAGGCCTACGGCCACGAGGTCGCCGCCGCCGGCACCGTCTTCTGGAACGGACCGATGGGCGCGTTCGAGCTCGAGCCATTCGCCGCCGGCACGCGCGCGGTGGCGGAGGCCGTCGCGGCGGCGCCCGGCACGACCGTCGTCGGCGGCGGCGACTCCGCCGCCGCGCTCGCCTCGTTCGGCCTCGCCGACCGCGTCACGCACATGTCAACGGGCGGCGGCGCCGCCCTCGAGCTGTTGGAGGGCAAGCCCCTCCCGGGAGTGGAGGCCCTCGACGATGCCTGAGGAGACGAATGCGGAGCCGGGGGCTTCGGGGCGGAGGCCGTACATCGCCGGCAACTGGAAGCTCTGGGGCACGCGCGCGCAGGCGAGCGACTACTGCCAACGGCTGCTCACGCTGCTGCCCGACGCGGCGCGGCGACAGGCCCAAGTCGGGCTCTGCGTGCCGTTCACGGCGCTCGACACGGTCGTGGGAGCGCTCGACGGCTCCGGTGTGACAGTGCTGGCCCAGACGATGCACCAGGCGGAGACAGGCGCCTTCACCGGCGAGGTCTCGCCGCCGATGCTGACCGAGCTCGGCGTCCACGGGGTCGTGCTTGGCCACTCCGAGCGCCGCCAGCTGTTCGGCGAGACCGACCGCGCGCTGACCGAGAAGGTCCCCGCGGCGCTGATGGCCGGCCTGGCGCCGATCCTCTGTGTCGGCGAGACCGAGGAGGAGCGCGAGGCGGGCGACATGGAGCGCAAGCTCCGACACCAGGTCCAGGAGGGCCTCGAGCAGGTCGCCGACGACCGGCTGACGGACGTCGTGATCGCCTACGAGCCGATCTGGGCGATCGGCACCGGCAAGGTCGCCACCCCCGATCAGGCGCAGGAGGCGATCTCGTTCGTGCGCGCGCTCGTGGGCGATCGCTCGCGTGCGGCGGCGGACGGGGTCCGCGTGCTCTACGGCGGCAGCGTCAAGCCCGACAACGCCGCCGAGATCCTCGCCCAGCCCGACGTCGACGGCGCGCTCGTCGGCGGGGCGAGCCTCGATCCCGACTCCTTCGCCCGGATCGTCGCCGCCGCCGAGTGATGGCGGTCCCCTCCGTCTGCCTGGTGATCCTCGACGGCTGGGGGCTGGCGCCGCCGGGCCCGGGCAACGCCGTCGAGCTGGCCGACACGCCGGTCTTCGACGCGCTCTGGAAGGGCCATCCGCACACGCAGCTGACCGCCTGTGGGCGCGCCGTCGGGCTGCCCGAGGGGCAGATGGGCAACTCGGAGGTGGGCCACCTCAACCTCGGCGCGGGGCAGATCGTGCGCCAGG